>Ga0209443_1000507_pt1 | contig 26502 bp, 15 predicted proteins | sample LauGreBMM110DCMD_2_FD_187571 | JGI IMG/M metagenome (GOLD analysis project Ga0209443, IMG submission 187571) | Freshwater lake microbial communities from Lake Michigan, USA - Su13.BD.MM110.DCMD (SPAdes) (version 2) | ecosystem: Environmental > Aquatic > Freshwater > Lake | place: Lake Michigan... | reverse complement strand
TCAGTTCCTGTTTTGATTGTCTCAACTATACCAATTGGTGTTTTAAATTCACCTAAATTAGTAGGCATTTTCTCTTTTAATCGGTAACCATTTAAACATTCGATTACCAAAGCAGGTTCGTCAGATTCTAAAAGTGTATTGTAGAAACCGGCCGCTTTAGTCATATTTCTGGGAACCAAAACATGGATGCCTCGAATTGCATTAATAATCATTCCCATGGGCGAACCTGAATGCCAAACACCTTCTAAGCGATGTCCACGAGTTCTAATAATTAAAGGTGCTTTTTGACGTCCAGCTGTTCTATATTGTAAGGTTGCTAAATCATCACTCATGATCTGAATAGCATATAATAAATAATCTAAATATTGAATTTCGGCTATAGGACGTAATCCTCTCATTGCCATTCCAATACCTTGACCTAAAATTGTAGCTTCACGAATTCCTACATCGGCAACACGCAATTCACCATATTTTTCTTGCATTCCTTCTAAACCTTGGTTTACGTCACCAATATTGCCTGAATCTTCTCCAAAAATTAATGTTTCAGGATATTTTGAAAAAATAGCATCAAAATTATCTCTTAAAACTAAACGAGCATCGACCTCTTCTGCAGTTGCATCATAAGTGGCTGCAGTTTCTTTTATATTGGTTACCGATTTTTTTGAATGTGAAAATAAGTGCGAACTGAATTTTGGTTGAATTTTTTCTGTGTAATCTTCAATCCAAGTTGCTAAAGTTGCACGAGAATTTTCAGTAATAATCAAACGAAGTACTTTTCTAGCACCAGTGAGAATATCCTTACGAATAGGCTCTTTTATTGATGCAACATCATTAGCAATTTTCTCTATAAAAACTTTATTTGCACTTTCAGAAGCAATTGAGTTTAATAAACTGACTAATTCTTGTTGTTCCGTTTTTATAGGAGTTATAAAGTTAGACCAAGCGGTTTTCTTTCCTTCTAAAACGTCTTTTTTGGCCTGATTATCAATGGCGTCTAATTCTTCTAAATCGGCAATATTATTGTCAACTAACCACGTTTTCATTTTAGTTAAACAATCAAATTCTACTTCCCAAGCTAATCGCTCTTCATTCTTATATCGTTCGTGACTACCTGAAGTTGAATGTCCTTGAGGTTGTGTTAATTCTTGAACATGAACAAGAACAGGTACGTGTTCTTCACGCGCAATTTCTGCTGCTTTTTGATAGGTTTCTACTAATGAAGGGTAATCCCAACCCATAACGCGTAAAATTTCGTAACCTTTATTATCAGCATCTCTTTGAAATCCTTTTAATATTTCGGAGATATTTTCTTTGGTAGTTTGATGACGTGCATGGACCGAAATTCCATATTCGTCATCCCAAACACTCATTACCATTGGTACCTGTAATACACCAGCCGCATTGATGGTTTCAAAGAATAATCCTTCAGAAGTAGAAGCATTTCCGATGGTTCCCCATGCTACTTCATTTCCATTTTTTGAAAAGTTAGTTTGATCAATTCCAGAAACATTTCTGTAAATTTTTGAAGCTTGTGCTAATCCTAATAAGCGAGGCATTTGCCCGGCAGTAGGAGAGATGTCTGAACTAGAATTTTTTTGTTCAGTTAAGTTATTCCAATTTCCATTTTCGTCTAAAGAATGGGTTGCAAAGTGACCGCCCATTTGTCGTCCGGCGCTCATTGGGTCAAAATTTATATCGGTATGCCCATACAATCCTGCAAAAAATTGTTCTATTGTTAAATGTCCAATAGCCATCATGAAAGTTTGATCTCTATAATAGCCTGAGCGAAAATCACCTTCTAAAAAAGACTTTGCCATAGCTAATTGAGGAACTTCTTTTCCATCTCCAAAAATACCAAATTTGGCTTTTCCTGTTAAGACTTCTTTTCGACCTAATAAGCTACATTCTCTACTGATACGTCCAATTTTATAATCATTGAGGACTTCATTTTTAAAATCTTCAAACGAGACTACTTCAGATGTAATTGCTTTTTCCATAAACGTTACTACGAAATTGATATTTTAACAAATTTAATTAAAACGGATTTATAAAACAATATGAAAAACTTCTTTTTTTAATTATTAGTAATTTATCAAAGGATTTGGTTTTAAAAAACCAATGAATTCATTAATTAGGTAGTTATGGTTGTGAATTTCGTAATAAAACCTCTAATTTTATATTAAAACCATTTTCTGGTAAATAATGAAACCAATGTTTTTGGGCTTAACGTTACTACAAATCTTATTTTTTCTCCATAATTATTCGAGTTTAATTCAAATCCATTCGTGGAATAAACAGGTAAAAATAACTCAAAATAATCGGGAACAAGATTTAAATGCAAACCTGAATCATATACAAATTTTGAATTGCTGTAATTGTTTTTCATCATTCCAACATCGCCATAGACTTGAATCCAATTCCAAACATTAAAAGTAGCGTTTATTGTGCTCATCCATTGGTTGGCAAATCGATCCTTTAGTTTTGATTTGAATCCACCTTCTACATAAACATATTGTTGGCTGTAAATTCCAGTAGCTTCACTGCGACCAAGTAAATTATAATCAAACATATAATCATTTGGACGATCTAAACCGAAGCTAAAGAAATCTGAATTGGTACTTCGATACATAAAAGCACCAAAAAACCATCTCAAACTTATTTGACGATTGTTCTCGAATAATTTTCGATAGTGTATTTCGGTGGCAATTTTTCCAAAAGAACTGGCTAATTGAAAATCATTAGAATAATAAAAATGTTTTGTTCCTTCTGATTGAAAATTGCTGTATTTTGCGTTAAAAATATTATAGTTTTCAGTACTTGAATCAAGTGTATATGCCGATTTTTCTCTATTGATATAGACTTGTCTTAGTTGAATTAATTCAGATTTATTTTTGCGTAAATTTTCATCTCTAAATCGGAATTGAACAATCGGAACTAAATTGGTGTAAAAAGCATCTGGCGCATAATGAAAACGATTTCCAGTAATGATGTATCTGATATTGTATAATTTTCCTTTTTCTCTTATATTATCTTCAACCATAGCGTTGAATTTTCCAACGAGTGTGCCAGTATTTGTTGACAACATGGGAGAAACACTGAAAGTAAACGGTTTATTTAAAATAGATCGGTTATTGATTTTTAAACCTATTGAAACTCCGTCATATGCATTAAATTCCACTTCAGGAACATAAAATATTTGGTTATAATGTGGTTCTTCTAAATCCTTAAAGAAATTTAATTTGAATGGTCTGTTGTTAAAGAAAAAACCATTAAATGATTTCCAATTATTACGTAAATTGTATTCTGGAACTTCATTATTATAATTAAGAACAATTTTATCAGATTCTAATCTTGGAATTGTAATTATCGAATCGGTTTTAATATTTTCAAACCACATTTTGTTTACGATAGTATTATTTTTCAATTGGTACAATGAGATGGGCACATTTGTATTTGTTTTATTAATTATTGTAAACGAAATAGCGTCTTTAGTCTTGGTGACTTTACCGAATTTAAAATCAATAAGATCCCGACTTTCAATCATAGTTTTAAAAAACCAATCGATATTTTTAGGTGCATTTTTTTCTAAAATCGTTTCAAATTGTCTTGTATTTGAGCTAGAATATTGGTTAAGCAACATGAATTCTTTTATGCTAGAATTCACAATTTGATTGCCTAGAAAATTATCTAAATAGTTTAAACTTAAGCCTGCTTTGTATTTATTTGCAATTTGTTCGTTAAATTTTATCAATTTGTTTTTGGGCTCGTTTAGTGCTTGGTCTAAATTTTTTCGAGCCATCAACATTTGTAAATAATTGTACTGTTGATTGAACGGTAAATTAATGAAATGATAGGACTTAAGGATTTTTAAGTCTGCTAAATTACCGGTCATTTTACTATTTGGATAATATTTTTCGATATAGTTCATCATCAAAAAAACTTGAATTCCATCATATATCCAAGCTTCTTTTCTAGGATTTAGTTGTAAATTTTCTTTCAGATAATTATTTAAATACGCTTTTAAAAATTTAAGTTCAAACATAAATTCATCTTGAAAAGGACTTAAAAACCCAGGTAATTGATTAAGACCGTAAAACGGTTGCCGTTGATAATCTTCTTGCGAAATTAGTATTTTATGGGTAAACGATTTTCCAAGTTTTTCAGATGTAAAACGAGTTATTTTATCAATAATTTCTGCTTTTTTTATTTCGTTTACTTTAGTTTCATAAATTCCACAGCTCACTTCAATGAGTTCATTTTTGTAGGTGTTAAATGTGTTTATTGTCTGTAAATAAAGTACGGCTTCCTGCTTATTTGTTGCTTTTAAAAAATAATAGTTTTTGTTATCGCTTGATTGATTTTTTTCTTCGTCTAAATTACTTGATAATTTTAAATGGGATGGTGTTTCTATTTCTATTTCAAAATCGGTTAGCGCATTTGGAATATCGTCCAAATTCTCATTGCTTTGTTGAATAAATTGTTTGTTTTCATATTGTGAAGGTGATAAGTACCAATGTTTTAAAATAAGATTTCCGTCTTTATCAAATCCATATTTTGTGAATTTTTCATTTGGAATTTTCACGGAATATTCTAATATAATGGTTTCCTTTTTACAAGGTAAAATAGGGGAGTTAAGCAGTAATTTTAATACATCAATATGTTTTTCTTGGCGTTGCCATTGAATATTATTTTGATTTATATCATTAATCGCTATAATTGAGGTGAAGCCTCTGTCTTTTTCTTTTGCTAAATGAAAGGCTCGAATAAATTCATCAGAAAAATGATTCGCGAGAGCAGAATTTTTAGAAGCAAATGCATGATTCCAATCATTAAGAATAATTTCTGATAATGTATCGTTTGAAGTGTTATTGTAGGTTAAATACTGCTTTATGTGCAACATTTTATTTTCAGCATCAACAACAACATTCATTTTAGAATAATGTTGCGCTGAGGCTGATATAGTGAAAAATAAAAGAATACCAAATAAATAATTGTATTTCAATTTTGAGTATAGTTTGTGTTTTACTACTAAATTTTTATAAAAATAGTTAAAAACGACAAAAACGCAACTTAATTTAAGATTAATATTCTTTGTATCTCATGTTTCAAAAATAACGTATCGTTAAAAAATAGTATCTTTGAATAAAATAGTAAATGATGTTTAAAAATATTTTGTTATTTTTTTCTCTTATTTTTTTTAATGTATCAGTTTCACAAGTGTTCATCAATGAGATCGATGCTGATAATCCGGGTAGCGATGTTAGGGAGTTTGTAGAGTTAAAATCGTCGACTCCTAATTTTTCCTTAAACGGTTATGTCCTTGTTTTTTTTAATGACACCAATTCGTCAAGCTATTATGCTTATGACTTAGATGGTTTTACTACTGATGCAAATGGTATTGCTCATTTTGGGAATATTTTAGTTTCGCCGTCGCCTATTGGTACTATTCCAAGCAATAAAATTCAGAACGGACCTGATGTTGTAGCATTGTATCTTGGTAACGCAACCGATTTTCCATACACAACTACAACAGGTACTACTGCAACACTTACAAATTTAATAGATGCAATTGCTTATTCAAATAGTAATACTTCCGTAGCCACAAATTTAATGGCGCTTTTAAACCTCACGGTAAGTACTGCAGATATTGAAACAACCAATTCCATATCAAAGTCAATTCAGCGAAAAAATGATGGCACTTATGAAGTTAAACCACCAACACCAGGTGTTAATAATGACGGAACTGGAGTTGCTCTTAATTATTTATCAACTTCAATGATTGCTGATAATTTTAATGAGGGCCAACAATTTACAATACAATTCTCAACATCAGTACCAGTTACTTCTAATCTTGTTTTTACGTTTACACTACAAGAAGGCAATTTTACAATTTCAGATTATTCAGGCACAAATGTTGATACAACAACAGGAATTGTTACTGTAACCATTTTAGCAGGAACTTCCTCTGCTTCAACAATTATAAACTTAACGGATGATACTATTTATGAAGGTGATGAAGAAACACATCTGGTTTTATCGACTCTACCAAGTGGTTATGTAAAAAACAATGACAATATTTTTATTAGAATTTATGATAATGATTTTATTGTTCAAAATTTTGGAACGCCTATTAATCCCACTTATGGTTTAGTTACCCCAACAATACCATCGGGTTATTATGATTCATTGGAAGGATTATCGGGGCCATCCTTGAAACAAGCAATACAAGATATTATTGCAAATCCTTCGGTAGTTAGACTGCATAGTTATGCTGATATTTGGGATATTATCAGAACTGCAGATCAAAATCCAGTCAATTCAAACCAAGTTTGGTGTATGTATATTGAGTCTCCAATGGCAAAATTAGATCAACAAGTGGGAAGTAGTATTGTAGGAAAATGGAATAGAGAACATATTTTTTGTCAGTCTAGAGGAGGGTTTGAAGTTTCTAACAATGATTCGGCAGATGGAATTAATTTATGGAGTTCAACAAGTGCAGCTTCAGTTGTAGATGGTGTTTCTGATGCACATCATATTCGAGTTGAAAATGGTCAAGAAAATTCTTCGCGAAATAATAAAAATTATGGTACAGTGGCTTCGGCAACAGTTTATGCCGGTCCTTCCAATACACAGGGTTCTTGGTATGGTGATGTAGCGCGTGCATTATTTTATATGGCCGTTCGTTTTAATGGATTGAATGTTGTGAATGGCGATCCAAGTGAATACTTACCAAGTACAACCACCGCTTCAGGAAATATTGGCGATTTAGCAACTTTACTCAACTGGAATAACACTGATCCGAGAGATGATTATGAAATGAATCGAAATAATTACATTTATACTTGGCAAATGAATCGCAACCCATTTATTGATTACCCTTTATTAGTTAATTATGTTTTTGGAGCAAATTATGGCCAACAATGGTTCTCGTCTTTATCAAATCAAAGTCAAAATTTGTCTCGTGTTGTAGTGTATCCAAATCCAGCTAAAGATTATTTAGTTATTTCTGGATTAGACGGAAATGCAACCGCTGAGGTATTTACTATTACGGGTCAATTAATTCAACGCATCGAGTTTGAAAATGAAATAAAGCTGAATTTAAATTGCAAGGCCGGAATGTATTTAGTTACGATAACCAGCGGCTCACAAACAACCACAAAGAAAATAATTGTAAAATAAATAAAAAAGTCCTTCAATTTGAAGGACTTTTTTTATTAGAAATTAGGTGATAAATTGTATTTTTTATAGAAATTGTCTAAGGCTTCTAATACTTCATCTTCTGTGTCCACAACCTTTATGAGATTTAAATCATCTGGATTTGCATTTTTCATTTTATCAATCATAACTGCCTTAATCCAATCTAATAATCCAGTCCAAAATTCAGTTCCAACTAAAATAATTGGGAATTTTCCAATTTTCTTTGTTTGAATTAAGGTTACCGCTTCAAATAATTCATCCAATGTTCCAAAACCTCCAGGCATTACTACAAAACCTTGTGAATATTTTACAAACATTACTTTTCTAACAAAGAAGTAATCAAAGTTTAAGTTTTTGTCTTTATCGATATACGGATTGAAGTGTTGCTCAAATGGTAAATCAATATTTAAACCAACCGATGTTCCGCCACCATGATGTGCGCCTTTATTTCCAGCTTCCATTATTCCAGGACCGCCGCCGGTTATAACACCATAGCCTGCCTTACTAATTTTGTAAGCAATTTTTTCAGCTAATAAATAATATTTATCTTCTGGTTTTGTTCTTGCCGAACCAAAAATAGAGACACAAGGGCCTATTCTTCCCATAGATTCATAACCATTTACAAACTCTGACATTATTTTAAAAATTGCCCATGAATCGTTTGAGCGTATTTCATTCCAAGTTTTTTGCTTAAATTTTGCATGAATTCTATGATCGTCGTTTTCGTATTGATCTGCTGCCATATTTGTTTCGTTTTTATTTTTAAAAAAGCTTACTAAGATAATTCTTTTTTCAAAAACTGCGCTGTGTAGCTTTTTTTATTCTTTATAATTTCTTCTGGAGTTCCTTTTGCAACCACTTCTCCGCCACCTTTTCCGCCTTCATATCCAATATCAATTACATAATCGGCTAATTTTACTACGTCTAAATTGTGCTCTATAATTAATACCGTATTTCCTTTATTAACCAACACATTAATAACGTTCATTAAGACTCGAATGTCTTCAAAGTGTAAACCAGTGGTTGGTTCGTCTAAAATATAAAAGGTGTTTCCAGTATCTTTTTTAGAAAGTTCTGTTGCCAATTTAATACGTTGTGCTTCACCACCCGAAAGTGTTGTACTTTGCTGACCTAATGTAATATAACCCAATCCAACATCTTGAATGGTTTTTACTTTTCGATAGATTTTCGGAATGTTTTCAAAAAATTCTACTGCTTCATCTACTGTCATATTCAATACATCAGAAATTGATTTTCCTTTGTAGCGTATTTCCAAGGTTTCTCTGTTGAAACGTTTTCCCATACAGGTTTCGCATTCCACATAAACATCGGGTAAAAAGCTCATTTCTATGGTTCTAACACCCGAACCTTCACAGGTTTCACAACGTCCACCTTTTACATTGAAACTAAATCTTCCAGGTTTATATCCTCGAATCATTGCTTCAGGTGTTTGCGTGTACAAACTTCTTATTTCCGAAAAAACATCGGTGTACGTTGCTGGATTGGATCGTGGTGTTCTTCCAATCGGACTTTGGTCGATGTCGATTACTTTATCAATATGTGCTAACCCTTCAATTTTTTTGTAAGGTTGTGGTTTTTTTACTGCATTGAAAAAATGTGCATTTAATATCGGATATAACGTTTCGTTTATTAAAGTTGATTTTCCACTTCCCGAAACTCCAGTTACACAAACTAATTTTCCTAACGGAATTTCAATCGAAACATTTTTTAAATTATTCCCCGTAGCACCAGATAATTTAATGGATTTTCCGTTGCCTTCTCTTCGAGTTTTTGGCACTTCAATCTTCATTTTGCCGTTCAAATATTGTGCGGTAATCGTATCTTCTTTCAATAATTCTTTAGGTGTGCCTTTACTAATGATTTGTCCACCAAAGCGACCTGCTTTTGGTCCAATATCAATCACATAATCCGCACGTTCAATCATTTCTTTATCGTGTTCTACTACGATTACGGAATTACCAATATCGCGTAAACTTTCTAACGATTTAATCAAGCGTTCGTTGTCTCTTTGGTGCAAGCCGATGCTTGGTTCGTCTAAAATATACAAAACTCCAACTAATTGCGAACCAATTTGCGTTGCCAATCGAATACGTTGTGCTTCACCACCCGAAAGTGATTTTGAACTTCGGTTGAGTGATAAATAATTCAAACCTACATCCAATAAAAATTGTAACCTCGCTTTAATTTCTTTAACCACTTCAACAGCTATAATTTTTTGTTTTTCAGATAAATGTTGGTCTAAACCAGCAAACCATTCTGATAATTCGGCGATATCCATTTGTACCAATTCGCCAATATTTTTTCCGTTTAATTTGAAGTATAAGGATTCTTTTCTCAAACGTGTTCCTTCGCAATCTGGACAATCATTTTCATCCATAAATTCTTTTGCCCAACGTTTAATGCTTGCCGAATCAGAATTATCGTATTGATTTTTAATGAAGTTTGAAATTCCTTCAAAATCGATTTTATAATCTTTAGTAATTCCCATAACTTTTGACACGACTGAGAATTTTTCGTTTCCACCATATAAAATCATATCCATGGCTTCTTGCGGAATATCTTCAATAGCATCGGTTATTTTGAAATTATATTTTTGTGCAATAATTTCTAGTTGCTTAAAAATCCAAGAACTTTTGTATTCGCCCAAAGGTGCAAAACCACCATTTTTAATGGATGATTTCGGATTGGGTATGATTTTTTGTAAGTTAATTTCATTCACAGTTCCTAATCCGTTGCAACATGGACAAGCGCCTTTTGGAGAATTGAAAGAAAAATTATTGGGTTCAGGGTTCGGATACGAAATTCCTGAAGACGGGCACATCAAATTACGACTGTAAAAACGTACTTCTTGACTTTCTTGTTCGATTACCATTATTACATCTTCGCCATGATACATAGCGGTTTTAATACTTTCCGATAAGCGTTTATCAGTATCTTCTTCAGTATCAATGGCCATTCTATCAATAACAATCTCAATATCATGTGTTTTATAACGATCGACTTTCATGCCATATTCTAAATCCCGAATTTGACCATTCACACGAACTTTTAAGAAACCTTGTTTTGCAATTTGCTCAAATAATTCGCGATAATGTCCTTTTCGAGAACGAACAACAGGTGCTAAAATAGAAATGCGTTTTCCATTAAAATTTTCTAAAATAAGTGATTTAATTTGGTCATCGGAATACGAAATCATTTTTTCGCCCGTATTATAACTAAACGCATCGGCACCTCTTGCATACAATAAACGCAAAAAATCGTATATTTCTGTAATTGTTCCAACGGTTGAACGTGGCGATTTATTAGTGGTTTTTTGCTCAATGGCAATTACTGGAGAAAGTCCGTCGATTTTATCCACATCAGGACGCTCTAATCCGCCAAGGAATTGACGTGCATAAGCAGAAAACGTTTCTATATATCTGCGCTGTCCTTCGGCATAAATGGTATCAAATGCCAAAGACGATTTTCCAGAACCCGAAAGTCCTGTAATAACTACTAGTTTTTCACGCGGAATCGATACATCAATATTTTTAAGGTTATGGACTCTAGCACCAATAATTTCGATAGTTTCTTCAGTTGTGTGTTGCATAAATTTTTGGCAAAACGCAAAGATACTGATTTTAGCACAAAAATTTAGATTGAGGGAATAATTAAGAATTTATTTCACAAACTCCGTTTACTCAATAATCATTGATTTTAAGCGGTGTCTGTATTTTTCCAACACGAAATGTTTATGTATAAATCCAAGAAAGATCCCATCTTTTAAAACGGGGAGTACTTTACAATCAGAAGTGTCAAATTTATCCATAATTGTTTCTAAAGTTTCATCGTAGAAAATAATCTCTTTAGGAGGTTGCATGATTTCTTCAACCGAGGTGTATTTCACTTTAAATGCTGAAAATACAATTGGGCGAATATCATCCAATACAATCAATCCGATTAAATGATTATCATTATCTAAAACCGGAAATACATAATCGTCTGATTCTTGAATTTTTTGCACTAAAACTTCTAAACTACTATCTAACGAAATTGATTTATAATCGGTTTGAATCAATTTAGAAACATCAATCGAATTTAGAATATTGGTATCTCTATTATCGGTAAAAACTTCTCCTTTATCGGCTAAATTTTTAATATCAAACGAATAAGGTTCAAAGCGCTTAGAAATTGCAAAACTTACCGAAGAAACTACCATTAAAGGAACCATTAAATTGTAGCCACCTGTAATTTCAGCAATAAGGAAAATAGCGGTAAGTGGCGCATGAAATAACCCACTTAAAATTCCTGCCATTCCCACTAAAGTAAAATTTCCAACAGGAAGTTTAGTGATACCAAGAAGATTAACAAAATAGGCCACACAAAACCCTAAATAAGAACCCACAAAAAGTGACGGAGCAAAATTGCCACCATTTCCGCCTGCTCCAAGAGTTAAACTAGTTGCGTATACTTTTATGAGCATTGTCGCACTCACAAAAAGTAATAGTATCCAGCGGGTATCTTTAAAAGGTTCAAAAACAGTATTTTGCATTAATCTTTCTGGATTATTATCTGCTAATAGTTTAATACTTTCATAACCTTCGCCAAATAAGGAAGGAAAAAAGAAGATTAATATCCCAAGAATTCCAGCTCCAAATAATGCTTTATTAATGTAATTGAATTTTAATTTGGAAAAAAAATGTTCAATTTTCCTGAATGTTCGTGCATAATTAATGGAAACAAATCCGCTTAAAATTCCTAACAAAACATAATAGGGTAAGTTATGAAAATCAAAAAACTGTACTTTTTTAAATGAGAAAAGAATAGTATCATTTAAAACAATGGTCGAGATTAATGCACCAGTTGCTGCGCTAATCATAATTGGAATAAATGCAGTTATACTTATTTCGGCTAAAATTACTTCGATAGCGAATAAAACACCTGCGATTGGAGCATTAAATGCAGCCGCTACACCAGCCGCTACACCACATGCCAATAATAATGTTCGGTCTTTATAACTAAGTCTGTAATTTTGCGCATAATTACTTCCAAAAGCCGCTCCTGTAATGGTAATAGGTGATTCTAATCCGGCACTTCCACCCATTCCAACAGTAAACGAACTAGTAATGATTTGCGCAAACATTTGTTTTCTGGGCATAATCCCCCTTTTTTTTGCTACAGCAAACATGATTTGAGACGTACCTTTTTCAATAGAACCATCTAAAACTTTTTTAATGATAATTACCGTAATGATAATTCCTATAATAGGTAAAGTACTGTTGCTAAAAGGTAAATGAAAAACATCATCGAGTTTTTGAGAAGATTTAAAAACCCAGTGAGCAAATGTTTTTAGTAAAATAACCGCCATTGCAGAAGAAACCCCCACTAGTACACAAGACAAATAAATAAATTGTCTAGGTGTTAACATTGCTTTTAATAAAAAAATAAAACCCTCTAACCGTCTAAAATTCTTATATAGTATGGTTTTAAAGTAATTTCTTTTTTTTGATGACATTATATTGTTGTATTTTTTACGAAGGTAAATTATTCTGTGTAAAATAAAAATTATTAAAATTCAGAACGTTTCACTTCGCATGATAGCATTAATTCTTCAAAAAATAAAGTGAATTCGTTTTCAAATTCTTTATAATAGTATTTAAGTTCTACTACAGCTTCTTGCATCGCAACTCTATGGTGTGTTTTGTAATCCATTTGAAAAAGAATTTTTTCAATTCCTGTAATTGATGCATAACTTTCAAACCAATTTTGAGTTACTAAATAAGGAACAATTTTCTTGGTTTTTTCTTGAAGTAGATCAAGATTATTTTCTAATATTTGATAAAAATTTATCGCAAATTCTGGAAGCGAAATAGACGAATATTTTTCCCAGTTTTTCGCTAAAAAATGATCATATAAAATATCCATAATTACACCTGAATAATGACCATATTTTTCATGTAATCGATGCTTACTTTGTCTGTAAATAGGATGTGCATCAGTATAACTATCAATGTGCCGATGTAGTAAAATTCCATGCTGTAACTCTTTCTCATAATTTAGATATTGGTTGCCTTTGACACTATCAGCCATAAAATTGCCAACTTTTATCAAATCATTTGTACCAGACAAATAAACATGAGCCAGATAATTCATTTTGGTATATTCTTTTTGTAAATATAAAAAAAAATAGACATGGATGTGTCACTTTGCCAACAACATCTTTTATATTTGTAATTTAAATTAATTTGTAAGAAATGACATTAATAAAATCAATATCTGGAATCAGAGGAACTATAGGCGGAGCAGTAGGAGATAACTTAACGCCAGTCGATGCTGTAAAATTTGCATCGGCATACGGTTCATTTTTAAAAATAAGACACGCTTCAAAAGGAAATGAACGATTAAAAGTTGTTATTGGTCGCGATGCACGAATTTCAGGGCCAATGATTCATAATTTAGTTATGAATACTTTGGTTGGTTTAGGAATTGATGTTATTGATTTAGGCCTATCAACTACACCCACAGTTGAAATTGCGGTACCATTAGAAAAAGCAGATGGCGGAATTATTTTAACCGCTTCACACAATCCGAAACAATGGAATGCCTTGAAATTACTTAATGAAAAAGGTGAATTTTTAAGTGGTAAGGAAGGCGAATTAATTTTAGAAATTGCAGAAAAGGAAGCTTTTGATTTTTCAGATGTAGATAATTTAGGCGAAGTAACCGAGAATAATGCTTACATGGATATCCATATCGATGAAGTATTAGAATTGCCATTAGTTGATGCCGATTTGGTTAAAACCAAAAAGTTTAAAGTGGTAGTCGATGGTGTTAATTCCTCGGGAGGAATTATTATCCCCAATTTACTAGAACAAATGGGCGTTGAGGTAGTAAAATTATATTGCGAACCTAATGGTCATTTTCCTCATAATCCAGAACCACTGAAAGAACATTTAGGCGATATATGCAAATTAGTTGTAGCAGAAAAAGCCGATTTTGGAATAGTAGTGGATCCCGATGTAGATCGTTTAGCGTTTATTTCTAATGATGGAGAAATGTTTGGAGAAGAATATACTTTGGTCGCTATTGCCGATTATGTTTTGTCTAAAACTCCAGGAAATACCGTTTCAAATATGTCTTCTTCTCGTGCTTTACGAGATATTACTGAAAAGCATGGCGGAACTTATCAAGCAAGTGCTGTAGGAGAAGTAAATGTAGTAGAGTTAATGAAGAAAACCAATGCGATTATTGGCGGTGAAGGAAATGGAGGAATTATTTATCCATCTTCACATTATGGACGCGATAGTATGGTTGGCGTGGCTTTGTTTTTAACTTATTTAGCTGAACAAGATAAAACGGTTGCCGAAATTAGAGCTTCGTATCCACAATATTACATGAGCAAAAATAAAATTGAACTCACACCTCAAATTGATGTAGATAATGTATTGGCTACCTTAACAGATAAATACAAAATAGAAAATATTACTACGATTGATGGAGTAAAAATTGATTTTCCAACCGAATGGGTGCATTTAAGAAAATCAAACACAGAACCTATAATTCGAATTTATACTGAAGCGCCCACACAAAACGAAGCGGATATACTAGCCGAACGTTTTGTAAAAGAATTAAAACAAATCGCAGGAATATAATTTTAGAAAAAGAGTAACAAAGGTTACTCTTTTTTTTATTCAATAAATTTAAGAATGGTTTCTATAACAGCAGAGTCACCTAAAATTTTACGATGCCCTAAACCTTCTGTAATTAATAATTCAGAATGAGTCAGATGCTTTTCGATATGATAAGCTCCATTTACTGATACCTCACCATCGTTTAGATCGTGAATCACCAGAACAGGAATCTGTATCATTTGTGCCGCTTTGTATGCAGAATAATCATCCATTTTTCCACTAAATTTGGTTTCAAAATAATCTTTTAAATACAAACCATAGTCGGATTTTAATTTTAACTTTTTAACAAAATCATCAATAATATCTTGAATTACATCTCCGCTTCCTATGGTAACTGCTTTTTTTACGGCTAAATTTTGTTTTATCGCATTCAAGATTGACATTCCTCCTAAAGAATGACCAATAGCATATTCAAAAGGGCCATATTTTTTTTCTAGTTCTAAAATGGAAGCAATAAATTCAATCATAATAGTATAACTGCCTTTCGATTTTCCGTGTGCAGGTGCATCAAAACTAATAATCATGAAACCTTTTTTGATTAATTCGTCAGCTATTTTTACTAATTGAGTGCCTCTTCCAGACCAACCATGAACTAATAAAACTTTCTTATCACTCTTACTATATTCATAAACCACAATTTCTTTATTAATGGCAGGAACTTGCATAATATGTTGTGTACTATTTTGATCCATTGCCAATTCTCTTTTTGGCATTTTATGTCTTATAGGAGTTGTAAATAATTTTGCAGCAAATCTAATGGTGAGGCTTTTAGAAAACACTTGTAAAAATTGTGCAATTCCAATGATTATTTTAGGAATTTCTTGACTTGGAACTACTTTATTTATGTTTTTTGACATGCTCATTATTTTTATGCAAATTACAATAATTTAAGGTGAATATTCTATTTTTTAAGTTTAAAAATGAAATTAAAAGTAGAATTAACAATTTCAAAAAATATAAAATTACAATCAGAAAAAATATAATAAAATGACTAAATTTGTAATTAAATTAAACAACAGCCTTATGAGAAATAACCTGAAATTTTTGCTTCTTTTTGTATTGATTATTTCGTGTGCTAAAAATCCGTTTACCGGAAAAAGTACAATGGCATTTGTGCCAAATAGTCAAATTTTTCCTTCTGCTTTTCAGCAATACAATCAATTCTTATCAGAAAATAAAGTAATCAAAGGTACTACAGATGCTAAACGAATAGAAACCATTGGTTCGAAAATTAAAACTGCTGCAGAACGTTATTTAACAGCCAACGGCAAACCAGACTATTTAAAAGACTACCAATGGGAATATAAGTTGGTAGAAAGTAAAGAACTTAATGCGTGGTGTATGCCTGGTGGTAAAATTGTTTTTTATACCGGAATTTTACCCGTTTGTAAAGACGATGCTGGTATTGCTGCTGTAATGGGGCATGAAGTAGCACATGCTCTAGCAAATCACGGACAACAACGAATGAGCGCTGGTTTATTGCAACAATTAGGCGCTGTTGGCGCTGCAGTAGCCGCTGAAAAATATACCCCAAAATATCAAAACGAAGCCATGCAAGCTTATGGTGCAGGTTCGCAAGTGTTAGGAGTATTGCCATTTAGTAGAAGTCACGAGAGTGAAGCCGATATGATCGGATTAACGCTAATGGCTATTGCAGGTTATGACCCAATTAATGCGGTTAGAGTTTGGGAACGCATGTCTGAACTTTCGAAAGGTAAAACACCTCCCGAATTTTTTAGTACACACCCAAGTAATGAAACACGTATAAAAGAATTAACAGCCTTAATACCACAATCCAAAGCCGAAGCTGCAAAATTCGGTGTGACTTTTAAATAACTAAATAAAATGCTATATTTGAATCCCAACTTAACACGCTGGAATTTTTTAATATATGAAAAATTTAGAAAAGGGAACTCCCAAATTAATGCATGCTTGGGCTTTTTACGATTGGGCAAATTCGGTCTATACTTTAGTAATAGCTTCCACCATTTTTCCAATTTATTACGGTGCCTTATTTAGACAAAAAGAAATCGAAGAAATTCAGCTTGTTGGATTCACAATTCAAAGTGATGCTCTAATTCCTTATGTTACCGCTATTGGATTTTTGATTATTGCATTTATTTCTCCACTTCTTTCTGGAATTGCCGATTATTTAGGAAATAAAAAATTCTTCCTAAAGTTTTTTTGTTACCTCGGTTCAATTTCCTGCATGAGTTTGTACTTTTTTTCATTAGAAAATATAGTTGTAAGTCTGTTAATTTATTTACTGGCATTAATTGGTTTTTGGGGAAGTTTGGTCTTTTATAACTCGTATTTACCAGATATTGCACCTAAAGAACAACAAGACCGAATCAGTGCAAAAGGTTTTAGTTTGGGTTACATAGGGAGTGTAATTTTGCTACTTATTTGTTTAGCGATGGTTCTTTTGGTTGATGAAAGTAAAGCCATTCAAATGATGCGTTATTCTTTTGTATTAGTAGGAATTTGGTGGATTGGCTTTAGTCAATATACTTACTATTACTTACCAAATAACAGAAACGACAAGAAGTTACACTTTAATATTATCTTTAACGGCTTTAAAGAATTAAATAAAGTTTGGCAACAAATCAAACATATCGTAGCGCTTAGACGTTATTTAGGTGCTTTTTTCGTCTACAGTATGGCCGTTCAAACTATAATGATCGTTGCGGCCTATTTTGGAGAAAAAGAAGTAAATTGGGGAAGTGATAGTAAGCGAACCATTGGCTTAATCGTAAGTATTTTAGTCATTCAATTAGTAGCTGTCTTTGGTGCCTGGGTCACTTCAAAATTAGTTTCAAAACATGGAAACATAAAGATTTTAATAGTGTTAAATTTTTTGTGGATTTGCATATGTACGTATGCCTATTTTGTAATTACACCCAATGATTTTTACATAGCTGCATTTTGTGTAGGATTAGTTATGGGAGGGATTCAGTCGTTATCGCGCTCTACTTATTCCAAGTTGATTCCAACAGATGCAAAAGACACTACTTCTTTTTTTAGTTTTTATGATGTTGCCGAAAAAATAGGCATCGTTATTGGGATGTTAACGTATGGTTATATTGCTGACATTACGGGTCGTATTCAAAATGCTATTTTATTTTTAATATTATTTTTTATTGTAGGATTACTTTTACTCTTTAGAGTGCCAAATAATAAAATATAGTTTTTATATTTGAAGACTTAATCTATTAATTTATGAAATCACTTAAACCCATCGCATTCTTTTTTTTAATTGCAATTTCTTTTGTTTTAAATTCCTGCAGTAACGAACCCATAGACCCTGCTATTGACCCAAGCGCTAATAATGGTAGTTCTTCTGGTATTTATAAGTGGAGTTTTAAATTGGATGGAGTTTTGTATGAATGGTCAGGAAATCACATTACAAATCCAAATAGTGGTGGACAAGCAACCTATTCAGGTAATGCTATTGCTTTACAAAAAATGAATTCAAATAATATGCCTATTATTTCAGTTGGAATTACTTTTCCAACTACAACAACTGGTGATTTTGTTTTTAGTTCTTCTGCATCACAAGGTTTTTCAATAACTTTTTTAACTGATGCTCAGCAATTGCAATCGATGTATTCAGTTGCTGCTGGAGGCACAATGAATGTTAATATATCATCATTATCCCCGAATACTTTATATGCAAATCCTACAAACCCAGGAAAAGTAATAGGAACTTTTTCTGGCACCATTAAGAAGCTTGTTGGAGGTAATTTAACAGCTACAATTACAGAAGGTTCTTTTGAAGCTATAAGAGCTCAATAATTTTTTATATATGATCTAATTATCCCGAATTATGTTCGGGATTTTTTATGGCACACATCTTGAAATACCTTCGTAAGATTAGTTGTGTTTTTGTTTTGTATTAATTTGATATTCAATATAATACAATTTTAATTCATAGCTTTCTTATTAAAATTTAGAATTATTTACTGACAAAAAGACCCTTTTATAAATATGCCACATCACAAAATACTAGCACTTGACAATTTGTCACTTCAAGAAATGGATCCCGATTCGGAATTGATTCCACTGATGACTCCCGAAGACGAGGAGGAAATGAATAATGAAGCGTTACCATCAGATATTGTAATTCTTCCGTTACGAAATATGGTTTTGTTTCCAGGTGTTGTAATTCCTATTACCGCCGGAAGAGATAAGTCAATCAAATTAATCAACGATGCCAATGCTAAAGGTAAAATCATTGGCGTGGTGGCTCAAAAAGATGAAAATGTAGAAGAGCCAACAACAAATGATATCCATCACATTGGTACGGTTGCACGAATTATGCGGGTGTTAAAAATGCCCGATGGCAATATTACAGTAATTCTTCAAGGAAAAAAACGTTTTGAAATTGAAGCTTTTACGCAAGAAGAACCTTATTTTAAAGCAACCATTAAAGAAGTTCCTGAAGAACGTCCTGATGCTAAAAATGTTGAATTCAAAGCGATTATTGAGTCGATTAAAGAATTAGCAATTCAAATTATTAAGGAAAGCCCAAGCATTCCTACCGAAGCTACTTTTGCAATTAAGAATATTGAAAGTAATCCGTTTTTAATCAATTTTGTGTCTTCAAACATGAATCTTTCAGTTGAAGAAAAGCAACAATTATTGTCAATTAAAAATTTAAAAGATAGAGCATTAGAAACGCTTCGATTCATGAATATAGAACTTCAAAAATTAGAAGTTCGAAATGATATTCAATCTAAAGTTCGTTTCGATTTAGACCAACAACAACGCGAATATTTCTTACAGCAACAAATGAAAACCATTCAGGAAGAATTGGGGGGTGTTTCCTATGAAGCCGAAATTGAAGAAATGCGCGCTAAGGGTTTGCTCAAGAAATGGGGCGATAAAACGGCAAAACATTTTGAAAAAGAATTGTCTAAATTACAGCGTACGAATCCAAACTCACCTGACTTTGGTATTCAACGTAATTATATTGAACTTTTTTTAGAATTACCCTGGAACGATTTTACTAAAGATAATTTCGATTTAAAACGTGCACAGAAAATTCTCGATAGAGATCATTATGGCTTAGAAGAAGTAAAGAAACGAATCATCGAACATTTAGCAGTTTTAAAATTGCGAAATGATATGAAGTCGCCTATTTTGTGTTTATACGGACCTCCAGGTGTAGGAAAAACCTCTATTGGAAAATCGGTTGCCGAGGCTTTGGGAAGAGAGTATATTCGTATGTCATTGGGTGGGTTGCGTGATGAAGCGGAAATTCGTGGTCATCGTAAAACCTATATTGGCGCGATGCCGGGGCGTATTTTGCAAAACATAAAGAAAGCTAAAACATCAAATCCGGTGTTTGTTTTGGATGAAATTGATAAATTATCGTTGAGTCACAATGGTGATCCTTCTTCGGCCTTGTTAGAAGTGCTTGATCCAGAACAAAATAATGAATTTCATGATAATTTCTTAGAATTGGGTTATGATTTATCAAAAGTAATGTTCATCGCTACCTCAAATACCTTGTCAACCATTCAACCTGCCTTACGCGATCGAATGGAAATCATCGAAATGACTGGTTATACTATTGAAGAAAAAATCGAAATAGCTAAAAATCATTTGTTGCCAAAGCAATTAAAAGAACACGGTTTAACGGCAAAAGATTTGCAAATTGGTAAAAAACAATTGGAGAAAATTGCCGTTGGCTATACCAGAGAATCGGGTGTTCGAGGTTTAGAGAAAAAAATTGCTCAAGTCGTGCGTCATGCAGCAAAATCAATTGCTATGGACGAAACTTATAATATAAAAGTATCAGATGAAGATTTGTTAGCCGTATTAAAATCGCCTCGTATGGAGCGTGATAAATATGAAAATAATGAAGTAGCGGGTGTGGTTACAGGTTTAGCCTGGACATCGGTTGGTGGTGACATTTTATTCATAGAATCATTAATTTCCAAAGGAAAAGGTACCATGACCATGACTGGAAATTTGGGTACGGTAATGAAAGAATCGGTGACTATCGCTTTAGAATACATTCGTTCTAATGCTGAATTGTTAGGCATTGATCCTGAAGTATTAAATCAGTACAATATTCACATTCACGTGCCAGAAGGTGCCACTCCAAAAGACGGACCAAGTGCGGGTATTGCAATGTTAACCTCAATGGTATCTTCTTTTACCCAAAATCGAATTAAGAAAAGCATTGCCATGACGGGCGAAATTACGCTTCGTGGAAAAGTGCTGCCAGTAGGCGGAATTAAAGAAAAAATCTTAGCCGCAAAACGTGCCAATATAAAAGAAATCATCTTGTGTAAAGATAATAAACGTGATATCGAAGAAATTAAACCCAATTATATTGAGGGTTTAACCTTTCATTACGTTGATAAAATGAGCGAAGTTTTGGATATTGCCATCACTTCTCAGAAGGTAAAAAACGCAAAAGAATTATCTACTAAAAAGTAAGTTAAGTCAATAAAATAGGAACTCTCAACAATTAAGTATTGAGGGTTCTTTTTTTGTTTCCTAATCAATATAATTTTATCTTCGCAAATGCGTTATCATTAAGTTAACAACAGAAAATGCAATTAAAAACGATATTATTTTTCTTAGGATTCCTTTCGACTTGTAGCTATAGTCAAATAGGAGGTAAGTATGTGTATCAGTTTTTAAATTTAGCACAATCGCCTCGTCAAGCTGCTTTAGGCGGAAAAACAGTAACCGTTGTAGATTATGATGTCAATCAGGCGTTTTATAATCCGGCAACGATTAATGAAAAAATGAGCAATCGCTTATCAACAAATTATGGCAATTATTACGGTGAAGTAACCTATGGAACTGCTGCTTATGCCTATACGTATGATCAGCATGTGCAAACATTTCACGCCGGCATCAGTTATATCAATTATGGTACTTTTGAAGGAAGAGATGAGCTAGGAAATCTTACCAATGATTTTACAGGAAGTGAAGCCGCTTTGTCTATGGGCTATGCTTACAATATTCCTTGGACTGAGCTATATGTGGGAGCCAATGCTAAATTGATTTCGTCTACCTTAGAAAGTTATAACTCTTGGGGCGCAGCAGTAGATTTAGGACTTTTGTATGTTGATACTAAAAACGATATCAATTATGGATTAGCGGTTCGTAACTTGGGTGCACAAATTACGCCCTATGCCGAAACACGTGAGAAACTTCCGCTTTCAATTGATGCTGGTGTTTCGCAGTTGTTAGAAAATGTACCGATTCGATGGCACCTGACGATTGAGAATTTACAGCAATGGAATATTGCATTTTCCAACCCAAATAGATCAGAAACAGGATTAGACGGAACAGTTAATGAAGAGAAAGTTTCGTTTTTTAATAACGCACTTCGGCATGTTATTCTGGGTGCCGAATTATTTCCTGAAAAGGGATTTAACATTCGGTTAGGTTATAATTTCAGAAGAAGTGCAGAATTGAGTATTATTGAACAACGTCACTTTTCGGGTATTTCGTTAGGTTTCGGAATTCGATTTGGGAAAGTAAAACTAGATTATTCCTATTCTCGATATACCGTGGCTGCCAATTCTAGTTTGTTTGGTGTGATGATTGATTTGAATTAGAAAAGAGTGAAAAGAGATTAGTAAATAGCTTATATCACTTATATGTTTAAAAAAGTTGTAAATTTATAATATAATACTTAGCGTCTTCGTGGCAGAACATATGAAAAAAATTACCATTGCAATCGACGGTTTTTCGTCAACCGGAAAAAGTACCTTAGCAAAGCAATTGGCAGCAGCATTAGGTTACGTTTATGTAGATACAGGAGCCATGTATCGGGCGGTAGCTTATTATGCCATGCAACACAATTTGGTTTCCGAAACGCATATAGATAAGGCTGGTTTGATAGCTGAATTACCAAATATCAATTTACGCTTTCAATTCAATCCAACGTTAGGATTTGCTGAAATGTATTTGAACAACGAAAAAGTAGAAAACCAAATTAGAACCATCGAAGTTTCCCGAATGGTGAGCAAAGTTGCTGAAATCTCGGAAGTGCGAGCCAAATTAGTAGAACAACAACAAGAAATGGGCAAAGACAAAGGCATTGTAATGGATGGAAGAGATATAGGAACCGTCGTTTTTCCGGAAGCCGAATTGAAATTATTCATGACAGCAAGTGCCGCTACTAGAGCACAACGTAGATACGATGAATTGGTAACAAAAGGACAATCTATTACTTTTGATGAGGTGTTGCAAAACGTTGAAGAGCGCGACTATATTGATTCGCACAGAGAGGATTCGCCACTTGTAAAAGCAGCTGATGCAATTGAAATTGATAACTCAGCGATGAGCAAAACCGAACAATTTGAATTGGTTTTGAAGTTGGTTAAAAACAAATAGTATAAAAAAATCCGATCTGCTTTCACAAATCGGATGTAATCTATTTTCTAAAATCTATTTTCTTTATTCTAAAGACTATAAGTGAATCACTTCACCATATGCATCAGCAACGGCTTCCATAACCGCTTCACTCATCGTTGGGTGCGGATGAACTGTTTTTAATATTTCGTGTCCAGTAGTTTCTAATTTACGCGCTATAACTGCTTCTGCAATCATATCGGTAACGCCAGCACCAATCATATGACAGCCCAACCATTCTCCGTATTTTGCATCAAAAATTACTTTTACAAATCCGTCAGTAGTTCCTGCAGCAGTTGCTTTTCCAGAAGCTGAGAACGGAAATTTACCAATCTTTAATTCGTATCCTTTTTCTTTTGCTTGTTTTTCAGTCATACCCACCGATGCAATTTCTGGAGTTGCATAAGTACAACCTGGAATGTTCCCATAGTCTAAGGCCTCAACATGCAAACCTGCAATTTTCTCTACACATAAAATGCCTTCTGCCGAAGCCACGTGTGCTAACGCTTGTCCCGGGGTTACATCACCAATAGCATAATAACCAGGAACGTTTGTTTGATAACATGCGTTTACTAAAATTTTATCTCTATCGGTAGCAATTCCGGTTTCTTCTAATCCGATGTTTTCAATGTTGGTTTTAATTCCCACTGCTGATAATAAGATATCGGCTTCTAAAACTTCTTCACCTTTTGCTGTTTTTACGAATGCTTTAACTCCGCTTCCAGACGTGTCAATTCGTTCCACTGAAGCATTGGTCATAATGGTAACACCCGCTTTTTTCATAGAACGTTCCATTTGTTTTGAAATGTCTTCATCTTCAACTGGCACGATATTCGGCATGAATTCTACAATCGTTACATCTGTTCCCATTGCATTATAAAAATGCGCAAATTCAACTCCAATAGCTCCCGAACCCACCACAATCATTTTCTTTGGTTGCTCTGTTAAGGTCATTGCTAGGCGGTAACCAATTACTTTTTTACCATCTTGAGGCAAATTAGGCAATTCGCGAGAACGTGCTCCTGTTGCAATGATAATATGATCTGCTGAATATTCAGTTACTTTACCATCTGTAGTTGTAACGTCTATTTTTTTTCCTGGCTTTATTTTTCCAAAACCATCAATAATATCAATTTTATTTTTCTTCATTAAAAACTGAACGCCTTTACTCATTCCATCAGCTACATCACGAGAACGTTTTACTACCGCGTTGAAATCTTTATCAAAGTCTTTAACGGTTAATCCATAATCAGAAGCATGTTTTAGGTAATCAAAAACTTGAGCCGATTTTAATAAGGCTTTCGTTGGGATACAACCCCAATTCAAACAAATGCCACCCAATTTTTCTTTTTCAATTACAGCTACCTTGAAGCCTAATTGCGATGCTCTAATAGCAGTTACATAACCACCAGGACCACTTCCTAAAACTATGATATCGTATTTCATTAGTATAAAGTTTTTCAGTTTTATTTATAAGTTGCGAATTTAAGGAATTATTTTTTATGTTGTAACGCAAAGTTCGCAAAGTTTTACGCAAAGAAACGCAAAGGGAATCTGCGATTATTTTAACCACAAAGAACACAAGGAAAGCACAAGGAACACAAAAGTTGAATCCGAGTTATACGTGTTTTAATGTCGAGGCAACATTTTGCGGCTTAGCGTCTTTGCGAGAATTAACTCAAAAGATGCTTAACGGCGTGATAAACTGCGACTGAGACTGAATACTGCGACTAAAAAAACTACTAAACTTCCACAGCAAATTGAGAATCATAAAGTTTTCGATAAAAACCATCCGGATGGGCTAATAATTCTTGATGCGTGCCTTGTTCCACAATTTGACCTTTGTCCATAACAATAATTTTACTAGCATTAACAATGGTTGCTAAGCGGTGCGCAATCACAATCGAAGTTCTATCTTTAGTAATGGTTTCGGTTGCTTTTTGTATTAATTCTTCCGAATGCGTGTCAATAGAAGAGGTAGCTTCGTCTAAAATTAAGATACTTGGATTACTTACATAAGCTCTCAAAAAAGCAATCAATTGGCGTTGGCCCGAAGATAGCATGACTCCACGTTCTTTTACATTATAATCATAACCTTCGGGTAACGACATAATAAAATCGTGAACGCCTATTTTCTTAGCGGCAACAATAACTTCTTCTCGACTGATACTTTCATTGTGCAGTGTAATATTGTTATAAATACTATCGGAAAATAAAAACACATCTTGCAACACAATAGCAATTTGCTTGCGTAGACTTTCTAACGTATAGTCGTTGATGTTTCGGTTATCAATTGTAATTGTACCCGAATTAATTTCGTAAAAACGATTCAATAAATTAATAATGGTCGATTTTCCAGCGCCTGTACTTCCCACAATAGCAATAGTTTCACCAGGGTTTACTTTAAGATTGATTCCTTTTAAAACTTCTTCATTTTTGATATAGCTAAAACGCACGTCTTTTAATTCGATAGTTCCTTTAAAATGAGAGGCTACAACGGTACCCTTATCTTGCACATTTTCTTCGGTATCTAAAATTTCAAAAACCCGATCTGCTGCTACAATCCCCATTTGCATCACGTTAAATTTATCGGCAATTTGACGTAATGGGTTGAACAGCATGTTAATTAACATCGTGTAAGCAAATAAATCTCCAATGCTGCTATGATTTGCACCACTAATAATTGATATTCCTGCCGAATAAACAATGGCGCCAAGCGTTAAAGACGAAACAATATCGGCAATAGGGAAGAAAATGGAGTTATACAAAATGTTTTTCAACCAAGCGACATTGTGTTTTTGATTGATTACTTTAAACTTTTCCAATTCAATGTTTTCACGATTGAATAATTGTACGATTTTCATTCCGGTTAAGCGTTCCTGAACAAAAGTGTTTAGATTGGCTACTTCATTCCGAACGTCATTAAACGCTACTTTCATTTTCTTTTGGAAAATATCGGTAGCAAAAATTAAAACAGGCATCGCAGCTAAAACAATGAGCGATAATTTCCAGTTCATGAAAAACATAATGCCTAAAATTACGATCATTTTCAAGACGTCACTCACAATCATGAATAAGCCTTGACTGAAAATACTAGCAATAGATTCAATATCGGACACCGAACGAGTGACTAATTTCCCTACCGGTTCCATATCAAAATACTTCATTTTAAACGAAGTAATGTGTTTAAATAGTTTGTCGCGTAAATCTCTAATAATGTCTTGCCCTA
>Ga0209443_1000505_pt1 | contig 26528 bp, 21 predicted proteins | sample LauGreBMM110DCMD_2_FD_187571 | JGI IMG/M metagenome (GOLD analysis project Ga0209443, IMG submission 187571) | Freshwater lake microbial communities from Lake Michigan, USA - Su13.BD.MM110.DCMD (SPAdes) (version 2) | ecosystem: Environmental > Aquatic > Freshwater > Lake | place: Lake Michigan... | reverse complement strand
GGCGGACGGCATGGCCGCGGAGGCTGCTGCGGCGAGGACCAACGGGAAAAGACGGCGGAAGGCGGTTTTCATGAAGTGATGACGGATCGTGATGCGGGTGGCGACGGGCGATTAGGCGCGTATCCGGGCCGGGATCGCAAAGGGAGAATCGGGCCGGGACGATCCGCCGCCGGCATCGCCGCTACCGCCGCTACCGCCGTGGTGGCCTCCGCGTGTCGCCGACGAACGCATGCACCACATGCCGCACCTCGCTCACCAAGCCGTCCGCGAGCAGCACCTCGACGACGTCGAAGCGCCACTTCACCCGCCGGTCGGCGAGCTTGCGCAGGTAATCTTCTGCGGTGAGCGACAAGAGCCGGCGTTTGCGCGCGTCGACCGCGTCCGCGGGACGCGTCCATTCCTCGGACGACCGGGTCTTCACCTCGACGAACACCAAGCAGTCGACGTGGCGGAAGATCAGGTCGATCTCGCCGTGGTCGGAGCGGAAATTCGCGGTCAGGAACTTCAGGCCCTTCTGCTCCAGGTGCTTCTTGGCCGCATGCTCGCCCAGGATGCCACGCTGGATGTGGACGGGCGTGGAACGTGGTGCGAACCAGTCCCTCAGCTGGGTCAGCAGATTCATCGAGTCGGGACGGACCCTCGTCGAGTCCCGACGCAGACTCAATCGTCGAGCGTTCCTCACCACGACCACCGCATCCGCCCCAGGACGCGCTTGGATCCATCGGCCGGCCTGCGGCACCCGCGGTACCAAGGGACCGAACCGCGCCCGGAGCACACGCTCTATCTGGGCTTGCCCCCAGTGGACAAAGGCAGGGCGAAGCAGGGCGTATTTCGGCACGGCCCTGTTGAAGCCCGGCGGCAAATCCATCTCCCTTGCCTGCCGGGCTTCTGTGCCGCCGGTGTCCGACTTGGCGCGGGGGCGGGGAGTCAGGCCTTCGGGCCGGCCGCGATGCGGGGGACGGTGGCCGCCGTGTACAAGGCGATGAACTCGGCGACACCGGCCGGGCGCGGATTGAAGGTCGCGGTCCATTGGCGCGCCGCCTCGGCCGCGAGGTCGGGGATGCCGGCGGGATCCACGCCGGCTTCGGTGAGCGATCGGGGGATCCCCGCGTGGTCGAGCAGCGCCTCGATCCGGACGAGCAGCGCCCGGACGGCGGAGGCCTCGTCCTCGCCCGACAGCGCGATGCCGGAAGCGACCGCGAGCGCGGCGTAGGCCGCGCGGGCCCCGGGATCCCCGGTGGCATTGAAACGGACCACGTGCGGCAGCATCAGCCCCACGGCGGCGCCGTGGACGACGCCGTGGTGCGCGGTCAACGGATTGGCGGCGGAGTGGGCGGCGCCGAGCATCGAGTTCTCGATGGCGATCCCGGCGAAGGCGGCGCCGAGCGACATCCGTCCGCGGGCATCGATGTCGCCGGGGAAGCCGATCACCCGCGGAAGGGCAGGGGCCAGCAGCTTGAACGCTTCGCTCGAATACATCTCCGACACCGCGTTGCGCTTCCGGGTCACCAGCGTCTCGACCGCGTGGGCGATGGCGTCGATGCCGGTGACGGCCGTGACGCCCCGTGGTTGCGAGACGGTGAGTTCCGGATCGAGCAGGGCGATGCGCGCGGCGGCCTTGGGATCGAGGCAGGCCATCTTCTGGTGCGTCGCCTCGTCGGCGATCAGCGCGGCCGATTGGCATTCGCTGCCGGTTCCCGCCGTGGTCGGGATGGCGACCAGCGGGAGCATCGGTCTCGTCGCCTTGCCGACGCCCCAGTAGTCCTTCATCTCGCCGCCGTTGGTCAGGATGAAGTTGGCGCCCTTCGCGGTGTCCATCGAGCTGCCGCCGCCGAGGCCGATGAAGATGTCGGCCCGGCTGGCGCGGGCCGCGGCCAGGCAAGCGGCGACGTCGGCGGTGGTCGGGTTCTCGCGCACGCCGTCGAACACGGTGACGGCGATGCCGGCGCCGGCGAGGAGGTCCTGCGTCCGGCCCGCGTGGCCTGCGGCCACGATGCCGAGGTCGGTGACCAGGAGCGCACGCGTGCCGCCGAGGCCCTTCGCGAGCTCGCCGACCTTGCGGAGCTCACCGGAGCCGAAAACGAGGCGGGTGCGGACGCTGCTGTCGAAGGGCGTCAACGGAGCGGTAGGGGCCACGTGCATCATGAACGGCCACAGACTCGCGCATGGCCGCGGTTGTTCAAGTTCCGGTTGGACCGGTTCCGGTCGGACGGGCCGCGGCCACGGCTTCCGCGTAGCCTTCGCGGAAAGCCGGGAACCGTGGTGACCATCCGAGCGCGCGGAGCTTCGCGTTGCTCACCCGCTTGTCGGTGAGGCCGCGTTTGCGGGCGGCGACCTCCTCGCCGGTGGCGTGCGGGGGCAGGGGACGGCCCAGCTCGCCGGATGCCCAGCCGAGGAATCCCAGCTGCGTGACCGGCGTATCGTCGGCGCAGTTGTAGATCCCACCGGCTTCACCGTGGTCCAGGACGGCGGCGATCGCGGAGGCGACATCGTCGCGATGGACCATGTTCATATGGCGGGTCCCGCCTTCGGAGATCCGGGCTTCGCCGCGGACGAGCTGTTGGAAGAGATGCCCGCGGCCGGGGCCGTAGATGCCGGCGACGCGGAGGACGACCGCCGGGAAGCCGTGGTCCCGGGCGGCGGCGACCAAGAGGTCCTCGGTATCGCGGAGCAGTCGGCCGGTCTCGCCCCTTGGCGCGGCCGGAGAACCTTCGTCCACGACCGAGCCGTCGTCCTGCGCGTAGACGCTGGTGCTGCTGGTATGGACGTACTTGGCGGGCGGATGGATCCGCAGCCAATCCAGCAAGGTGCGGGTGCCTTCGAGGTAGACCTCGCGGTATTCCACGGCTCCGCCGCGCGAGGACGACGCGCAGTTCACGACGCGGTCGAAAGGACCCGGGAGCCGGTGCAGGTCGTCGCGGCGCGTCAGGTCGCCGCGCAGCGGCGTGATGCCCGCGGCGCGGAGCGCATCGCTTCCGTCCGCGGACCGGCGGAGCCCGAAGACGGCATCGCCAGCGGCAGCGAGCAACGCGCCGGTGGCCAGACCGACGTAGCCGCACCCGATGATGAGCGTCCTCCGGGAGGTGAAGGTCGACATTCCCACCATGTATGTGGCGGAAGGCAAAAACTGCAACCCGCGAAGGGGAAACTCCTTGCGGACGGCCGATGCGGCTTTGATGTATGCCCTCAAGAGACCCTTCTTCGGAGACGTCCTGGCATCGCGCATCCGCTCCCTGCTGACGGCCGTCGCGACCTGTCTCGCCCTTTTCGTGGCGACGGCGGCCGGAAGGGGGCACGGTGGACACCGAGGACAACTCCAGCACCGTCGCCGATGGCAAGACGTCGCTGCTCGAGGCCCTCCAAGGCCAGCAACCCGGCGACACCATCCGGTTCGCCATCCCGGGCGCGGGCCCTCACCGGATCAAGACCCCCGTCGGCGGCTACCCGCTCGTGACCCAGGACGGCATCACGATCGACGGCTATTCCCAGCCCGGTGCGAAGCCGAACACCCGCGACATCCTGTCCGGCAACGACGCCGTCCTCGCCATCTATCTCGACTCGACGGACGACACGTCGTCGGGCGATGCCGGCCAGCCCGACCCATCGTCCACGCGGCTTCCCTTTTCCGGCCACGGTCCTTGCGAGAACGCGATCATGGCCGTCCATGGCGCGGACCACGTCCGGATCAAGGGCCTCGGGTTTCTCGCGCGCCGCACCGAGGGTTCCCGGGCCGCCCCCTCGATCTATTGCGTGGCGCTGGTCGATGGCGCGGGATGATCGGTAAAGGCGTGCGGATCCCGAACAAGAAGGACGGCAGGGCGGACGCCTATGTCTCCCTGGGATATCCTGCGCCGCTAAGATTTGGTGATGGCTCCACCGGTACGGATTTCTCCGTGTCGATGTGGGCCAAGATCATCAGCCAAGCGGACGACCAGGCCTTGATCTCCAACAAGGACCGGAGCCACATCGGCAACCGCGGGTGGGGTCTGTTCTCCCAGGAAGACGGGACGTTCCGGGTGGACGTCGCCAGCGTCAACGGCACGGTGGCCGAACGTCCGGAGGCCGCCCTGAAGGATGGCGCCTGGCATCTCCTCACGGTCTCGGTCTCGCGCAGGAGAAGCGTGGATTCCTACGTCGACGGTCTTCCGATTTCTTCCGCGCGCGTGCCGGTGCTCGGCGACATCGACACCGATGGGCCCGGCCTTTCGGTCAACATCGGCCAGGACGGCACGGGCACCTACACCGACTTCGGGAGCGCGGAGACCGACATGGTGGTGGACGACCTCGGTCTGCGGCGCCGCAAGCTGGAGGCTCCGGAGATCCTTGTCATCTACCTCCGCGGGCTCGCCGGGAAAAGCTTGGACCAACCACCGGCGCCCAGGCCGCTGGTGTTGACGTCTCCTTCGGTGAAGACAGCCGGTCTGGTCCTGGAATGGAGCGGCGGCACCGGCCCGTTCATCGTGCAAGGCAAGCTGGGACTGACCGATGCCTGGTCCGATCTCAAGACCACGACCGAGCGGACGGCAGTGCTCCCGGTGTCCGCGCAGAGCGGGTTCCTCCGGATCGTGGACGGCACGACGGACCGGTGACGCGGCGCAAGGTGCCCTTGGGTGGAGAGGACGTCCGTCCTTCGAGGTCGTACGGCTGCGGCTCGACGGCCGGGTGCCGCCATCCGCTTCCGGGGTTCCGGAACGTGGACGGATCCCGACAGATCCTCGCCCTCGGGTGGGGCCTTGGTTAGGCTCCCCGTCCCCATGGGTGATGTTCAGCTCAATGATGCGTTCTTCCAGAAGACGGCCGGCTGGGAGGCCGTGCAACTTGCCCGCGCGCTGCTCGCGGCGGGGAAGGTCTTGTCCTCCAACTGGACGCCGCCGCTGCTCAAAGGCGTGGTGATGGCGGGCGAGACCAGCTACCGTGCCGGGTTGGTCATCAACAGCAGCTTCGACGTCGAGAACATCTGCACCTGCCGCCCGTCGCGCGAGGACGGTTCCATCTGCGCGCACTCCGTCGCGGTCGGTCTGCACCTCCTGAAGCCGGCGGCGCAGAACGCAGCAGGCAAGGGGACGCTGGCCACGATGACGCCGGCGGCGGCGGCCAAGGAATCGGTCCAGCTCCGGCGCTCGGACGCGGGCGAGCCGCTCGAGGTCCACGTGATCTTCCCGCCGAACCTCGCGGATGCCGTGGCCCGCGGCCGCGCGGTGGTGGTGTTCGAAGGCGTCACGCGGCGTGGACGCTCCCCGCTCAACGCCTTGGCCCGATCCGGTCCGTTCGCGCTCTCGGCGCAGGACGCGGCGCTCTTGGACGCGGCGGAGCTCTTGGCCGGGGGCGACACCCCGGGGATGGTCCAGTTGCCGGCGAAGGACCTGCTGGCCTTGTTCCCCAAGATGGCGGGGCATCCGCGCATCACGGTGGGTCGCGACCAACCGCTGGTGGTCTCGCGCGATCCGGCCCCGTTGCCATTGCGCGCGGGGCTGGAGGACGACGGCGAGATCACGCTGTGGATGAAGCCGGGCGTGAAGCCGCCGGTCGTGCTGACCGACGGGACGACGGCCTGGGCGCTCGGTCCCGGTTCGCTCCGTCCGCTCGCGCTCGCGCCGCAGTTCCGCGAGGTGCTGCGCCGGGAGATCCGCGTGCCGCGGGCGCAGGTGCCGCAGTTCCTCTCGCAGGATTGGCCGAAGCTCGCCGCGGTGAGCCCGGTAGAATGCAACTTCACCCTCGACGATTTCTCGCTCTCGCCGCAGCCGCCGAAGTTCATCTTCAACCTGGCGGGCGGGCTGGCGCAGCTGACCGGCACGCTGCAATGCGCCTACGGCCCGCGGATCATGACCGTCGGCGTCACGGCGAAGGATGAATCCGCGTGGCTGCCGGATCCGGCGGACCCGCGCCGCTACTCGACCCGCGACCTGCTCGCCGAGCACGACGCTCTGATGCGCCTGCGGGCCGCCGGCTTCGTCGGACCGGATCCGCAGGGCAGGTGGCAGATGGCGGGACAGGACCGGGTGATCGCCTTCTTCTCGCGGGAGTATCCTCGGATGGAACGGGAGTGGGAGGTGTCGCTCGAAGAGCGGCTGGAGCGCAGCACGGAGAAGAACTTCGAGCGCATCACGCCGCAGTTCCGCGTGCTGCCGAGCGGCGAGCAGTGGTTCGATCTGGAGGTCGGCTACGTGTCCGGCGCCGGCGAGCGCTTCAGCCCGGCGGATATCCAGCAACTGCTCCAGGGCGGCGGGCGCAAGCTGAAGAACGGCAAGTTCGCGCTGCTCGACACCGGCGCGGTCGAAGAACTGCAGGAGGTCATCCTCGACTGCGCGCCGCAGCAGCGGGCCGGCGCGGGCGACGCCGGGACGACGCGGTACCGGATGGGCTCGGAGCAGGCGGGGTTCCTCGATTCGACGCTGCAAGAGCAGGGCTTCGCGGTGACGGCACCGGCGGCGTGGCGCGACCAGGTCCGCCAGCAGACCGGCGAGACGAAGCTCGTCTGTCCTCCGCTCGGCGACCTGGACGCCGTGCTGCGCCCTTACCAGAAGCACGGCGTCGCGTGGCTGCGTTTCCTCCGCGACCACCATTTCGGCGGCGTGCTCGCCGACGAGATGGGTCTGGGCAAGACGTTGCAGGTGCTGACCCACCTTGATTCGGTCGGACGGCAGGCGAAGCCGTCGCTGGTGATCTGTCCGACGTCGCTGGTCTTCAACTGGGCCGCCGAGGCGGTGAAGTTCACCCCGAAGCTGCGGGTGCTCGCGTTGAACGGTCCCGACCGGCACGTGCTGTTCGACCGGATCTCCGGGAGCGACCTCGTCATCACGAGCTACGCGTTGATCCGGCGCGACGCGGAGCGGTACCGCGGGCTGGACTTCGACACCGTCGTGCTCGACGAGGCGCAGCACATCAAGAACCGCCAGACCCAGAACGCCGTCGCCGTGAAATCGATCCGCGCCGCGCATCGCCTCGTGGTCACCGGCACGCCGCTCGAGAACTCGGTGCTCGACCTGTGGAGCCTCTACGACTTCCTGATGCCGGGCTATCTCGGCACCGCGCAGGATTTCCGCGAGCGCTACGAGATGCCGATCACCAAGGAGCGGGACGCCACGTGCATCGCGCGGCTCGGCAAACGCGTCAAACCGTTCCTGCTCCGCCGCCTCAAACGGGACGTGGCGAAGGATCTCCCGGCGAAGCTCGAGCAGATCGCCTGGTGCGACCTCACGCAGGAGCAGGCGGCCGTGTACCAGCAGCTGCTCGCCCACACGCGCAAGGAGGTCATGGCCGCGGTCGGTGAACAGGGCCTGGCCAAGAGCCGGATGCTCGTGCTGACCGCGCTGCTGCGGTTGCGGCAGGTATGCTGCGACCTGCGCCTCCTGGCGAAGAAGGACGACGCGGAGGCGAAGGGCCCGGCCGATCCGAGCGGCAAGCTCCAGCTCTTCGGCGAGCTGCTCGACGAGATCGTCGACGGCGGTCACCGCGTGCTCGTGTTCAGCCAGTTCACATCGATGCTCGCGCTGCTACGGGAGGAGTTGGCGGCGCGTGGATTGGACCACTGCTATCTCGACGGCTCGACGAAGGACCGCGGCGCGGTGGTGGAGCGGTTCCAATCCGATGAGAAGGTGCCGGTGTTCCTCATCTCGCTGAAGGCCGGCGGCGTCGGCCTCAACCTGACGGGCGCCGACACGGTCGTCCACTTCGATCCCTGGTGGAACCCGGCGGTGGAGGACCAGGCGACCGATCGCGCGCACCGCATCGGCCAGACGCGCGTGGTGACGAACTACAAGCTCATCACCCGCGGCACGGTGGAGGAGAAGATCCTCAACCTGCAGCGCAAGAAGCGCGAGGTCATCGCGGCGACGCTGACGGGCGAGGAGGCGTTCACTGAATCGCTCAGCTGGGACGAGATCCAGGAGCTGCTGGGGTGACGGGGGCGGGGTGAGCAGTAGTCAGTGATCAGTGATCAGTGACCCGCCATCCCCCGATCGGCGAACGCGTTCTGCTTACTGATCACTGATCACTGATCACTCTTCCCCTCTGTCGTCATCATGGGATCCTCAGCAACTCCGCCTGGGTCCAGGAATCCTCGCGCGTCGCGGTCGCGGCGCGGGCGGCCTTGATGGTGGCTTCTGTCACGGGCGGGGCGGCGTGGCCCCATTCGCGGCGGATGTAGGTCAGGGCGTCGGCGATCTGCGGGTCGGTGAGCGCCTCGGCCAGCGCGGGCATGTTGAGCAGGTAGTTCACGCCCTTCACGGAGATCTCGTCGCGGACGCCGTGCAGCACGATGCGCGCGAGGCGTTGCTCGCTGCCGAGCGTCCACTCGGAATCGCGGAGCGGCGGTGCCAGGCCTTCCTGTCCGTTGCCGTGCGGCTGATGGCAGGCGCCGCAGACCACGGTGTAGAGCTCCTTGCCGCGGGCGAAGCTCGCCGCGTCGTCGCCTGCGAGCGCGGCGGCGGCGGGCACGGCCGAGGCCATCCCTGGTTTGCCCGGCCACGCGAGCAACGGGTCGACCCGTGCGATGAGGGACCTCACTTCGGGGGATCCGACGTTCCGCAACGGGGCGATCGCTTTGGGTTCGGCGGGGAACCGGACCGGTCGGACGAGCGGCGCCGGTTGTCCGGGCTTCGCCACGGGCACGGTCCCGGCGATGCCGCCGAGGATCGCGACCTGTTGCCAATCGCCGGGCTTCGGCATCGCGGCGAGGTCGAGCAGCCTCGCAATCTTCCCGGGGTCGCCTCCCAAGGTCACGCATCGGGCCAGCCCGGCGAGCAGCGGGGCGTGGCCGTTCTTCATGGTGGCGCAGACCGGATCCTGGACCAGCGACGCGAGGAAGTCGATCTCGCGTCCGGCAAGACCGCTGATCACGGCGTCGAACCGCAGCGGGCTGGGCGCGGCGTTCATGAGCAGCACGCGGGAGATCGCCTCGGTCGCCGGCGTCCGGATCTCGCCGAGCGTGAGCAGGAGCTGGAGCTGCTCCTCGAGCGGGACGAACCCGGCGCGCTGGAGCACGAGGTTGATGGCGGCCTCGCGTTGCGGGCCTTTCAGAAATCCTTCGCTCAGCCGGAGCGCGGCGCCGCGGATCTTCGGCGCCGGATCGTCCAGCGCGGTCGCCAACGTCGCGAGGTCGAGTTCGCCGAGCCCTTCGAGCGTCCACAACGCGTGGAGGCGTCCGGCCGGCGTCGCGGCGTCGCCGGCGCCGGCCAGCTTGCGGAGTTGTGGCACGGCCCCGGTGGCCCGGCGTTCGACGAGCATCTGCTGCGCGCGATCGCGCCACCAGCCGTTGGGATGCGACAGCTTCGCGACGAGTTCGTCGTCGTCGGGCCTGGCCCCCAGCCGGTCGCGTCCGACCGGTCGGCCCTCCCGGACGACGCGCCAGATGCGGCCCATGTCCACGGGCGATTGCAGGCCGCGCGACTCGATCTGCTTGCGGAGATAGCTGGTGAGGTAGATGTGGTGCTGGATCAGGCCGCGGTAGAGGTCGACGATGTAGAGCGCGCCATCGGGGGCGTTGTGCAGGTTGACCGGACGGAAACGTTCATCGGTCGAGGTGAGGAACTCGGTGCCGGGATAGGCGTTGGTGGCGGTGAGGAGGCCGTCCTGGTTGGTGATGCGCTCGCGGCGGACCATGTTGCCGGTCGGTTCGCAGAGGAACACGTCGCCGGTGAACCCAGGGCCGAACTGGTCACCGCGATAGACGACCGGTCCGCAGGCGCCGGTGAAGGTCGCTAGCTTGCCTTCGGGGGTGAGCTGGCCGGGCTGGTAGCCGCGGTTGACGCCGGGGTTGACGCGCGCGGTCCAGACCCTCAGGTCCTTCTCGATCTGCACGTTCGCGCCGAAGCCGGGGCGAAGATCCGGATTGCGCGCGAGGTACCGGCTCTCCACCAGGTCGGCGCGGAGCGGGTCGGAATTGGAGTTGTGGAAGAGCCGGCCGTGGTCGTCCTGGGAGAGCCCCCATTGTCCGCGGGAGAGGGTGGGTTCCTTGGCCCAGTGGGTGACCGATCCGCCGAGCCATCGGTAGCGCCACGCGTGGTTGGCGGAGTAGACCCAGTTGTCGAGCGCCCAGGTCGGGCTGTTGCTGGCGTGCTCGGGATTGGCCTTGCGGCCGAGGCGCGGATCGTCCTGGGCCGCGTAGTCGTCGGCGATCATCACCTTCTCGTCGGCCTTGCCGTCGCCGTCGGTGTCGCGCGCGAACCAGAGCCGCGGCGGTTCGGCGACGACCACGCCGTCCTGGAAGAGCATGAGCGAGCGGGGCATCACGAGGCCGCCGAGGAAGACCGTCCGCTTGTCCATGCGGCCGTCGCCGTCGTTGTCCTCGAGCAGGACGATGTTGCCGCTCGGTTGTTGTTCGCCGGTGCCGTCGGGTGTGGGCATGTAGCCGGTCATCTCGACGACCCAGAGGCGGCCCCGCGCATCGGCCTGCATGGCCACGGGCGAATGGACCAGCGGCTCGGCGGCGACGAGCTCGACCCGGAACCCCGGCGCGACGGCGAAGGTCTTGGCCTCTTGCTCCGGGGTGAGGACCGGGGCAGGCGGGATGATGTCCCGGGGCACGAGCTCGCGCTGGAGTTCGTTGGTCTTGTCGCCGTTCTGCGCCGCGGCCATGAAGGTGAGGAAGACGGCGGCGAGCAGGCGGTGGATCGGTTTCATGGACATGGCGAGATACGGGCGACCGACGCCGCGAGACACGAAAGGCTTCATCGGGTCCTTCGATCGGCGGACGGCTGGCGGGAGTTAGGTACCCGCGTTCGGCGACCGAGCCAAGCCCGGTCGATCCGCGCGGGCGGACCCGCGTGGTGCACGACCTCCGATCTTCAAGAATGGTTTTGACACCTCGCCGGCCGTTCCGGCATCCATTGGTGGTCCCGGGCGACCGGGGCACTCATCAAGAGTGACGGAGGGAACGGCCCGTTGATGTCACGGCAACCGGTCGGACGGCAGTCCGATGACCAGGTGCCAAATCCGGTCCGGGACCCCAGCGATGGGGCGACGGCAAAGATGAGGAGAGCTGCTCCGCGTTTTCGCCCTCTTCTCATCCGCACGGGAAGCGGGCTTTTTCACGCCCGGGTCCCGTCGCCGCGGCGAGAGCGCGACAGGATAGCCATGAGCGACAAGCAAGGTTTCATGAAGGCGTTGAAGTGCCGTGAGTGCGGCCGCGAGGTCCCGCTCACCGCCACGCACGTCTGCGAGTTCGACTTCGGTCCGCTCGAGGTGGCCTACGACTACGAGCTGATCAAGAAGTCGTTGACCCGCGAGGTCATCTGTTCGCGTCCACAGACGATGTGGCGCTACCGCGAGCTGCTGCCGATCGCGGGCGAGCCGACGGTCGGCCGGCAGGTCGGCTACACGCCGCTCGTCAAGGCGGATCGTTTGGCCAAAGCGCTCGGCATCCGCGAGCTCTGGGTGAAGAACGACGCGGTGAACTACCCGACGCTGTCTTTCAAGGACCGCGTGGTCTCCGTCGCGTTGAGCCGTTCGGTCGAGCTGGGCTTCAAGACCGTCGCCTGCGCCTCGACCGGCAACCTCGCCAATTCCGTCGCCGCGAACGCGGCCGCGGCCGGCCTCGACGCGTACGTCTTCATCCCGTCCGACCTGGAGCTGGGGAAGGTCGTCAACTCGCTCGTCTACGGCGCGAACGTCATCAGCATCAAGGGCCACTACGACGAGGTGAACCGGCTGTGCGCCGAGATCGCGGGCAAGTACGGATGGGCCTTCGTGAACGTCAACATGCGGCCCTACTATGCCGAGGGCAGCAAGAGCATGGGCTTCGAGATCGCCGAGCAGTCGGGCTGGCGGGTGCCTGAGCACACGGTGGTCCCGATGGCCTCGGGATCGCTGCTCACCAAGATCCACAAGGCGTACCAGGAGTTCACCAAGCTCGGGCTCGTTCCGGCGTCGAAGTGGAAGGTCCACGGCGCCCAGGCCACCGGCTGCTCGCCCATCAGCGTCGCGCAGAAGGCGGGCCTTGATTTCTTCAAGCCGGTCAAACCGAACACCATCGCCAAGTCGCTGGCCATCGGCACGCCGGCCGACGGCTTCTACGCGCTCAAGGTGATGAAGGAGACGGGCGGCCATAGCGATGACGTGAGCGACGACGAGATCCGCGACGGCATCCGCCTGCTGGCGGAGACCGAGGGCATCTTCGCCGAGACCGCCGGCGGCGTGACGGTCGGCGTCGCGAAGAAGCTCATCGCTTCCGGCAAGATCCCGGCCGGTTCCAGCGCGGTGCTCTGCATCACCGGCAACGGCCTGAAGACGCTCGAGGCCATGGCCGGCCACGTCGGCAGCACCCGCGAGATCCGGCCCAGCCTCCGCGAGTTCGAGGCCGTCATGGCGCAGGACAAACCGGAGCTGGTGGCCCGATGATCGTCGCGAAGGAACCTTCTCCGATGATCTCGGTCACCATCCCGCCGACGCTGCGGCGCTTCTGCGGGGACCAAGCGACCGTGGACGTGTCTCCGGGGACCGTCGCGACGGCCGTCGGCGAACTGCACGACCGCTTCAACGGCATCCGCGACCGGTTGCTCGACACCGGCGGCAGCATCCGCGGCAGCGTGCTCATCTTCGTCAACCAAGAGGACATCCGCTTCCTGCAGGGCCAGGAGACCCCGCTCAAGGAAGGCGACGAGGTCAGCATCATCCCCGCTTTCGCCGGAGGCTGAAGATTTCACGCCTTGCCCGGGCCGCATCCATCTCCGACACTCTTCCCACCGAAACCGATATGTCTGTCAAAGTCCGCATCCCCACGCCTCTCCGGAAACTCACCAACGAGCAGGAGCTCGTCGAGGTCGCACCCGGCACCGTCGCCGCGGCCATCAAAGAGTTGCAGGAGAAATTCCCCGGGATCCAGGAGCGCTTGGTGGACGACGCCGGGCAGGTGCGCCGCTTCGTCAACGTCTACGTGAACGAGGAGGACATCCGCTTCCTCCAGAACAACGACACCGTCCTCAAGGATGGTGACGAGGTCAGCATCATCCCCGCGATCGCCGGGGGTTGAACCGTTCCGGCTCCGATTCCGATACCCGCCCTTACTTCCATGGCCGCCTCCAAAAAAACCAAGCCCGTCGCCAAGAAAGCCGCACCGCAATCGTCGCGGATGTGGCTGATGTACCCGCCGAAGCTGATCAAGCATCCGGTGATCTGGGAGCTGGGCCATAAGTTCGCGGTCACCACCAATGTGCGGCAGGCGAGCGTCACCGACGAGATCGGTATCGTCTGCCTGGAGCTTGAAGGACCCGCTTCCGAGCTGACCGCCAGCGTCAAGTGGCTCAAGAAGCTCGGCGTGAACGTCGAGCCCGTGGAGCTCAGTGCGATGGAGTCCTGACCGCGTCCCGCGGTCCTCATCCCAGGTCTTCTGACCGTCCGGCCCCCTCGGACGTTGATGCTTGTCAACGTGTTCTCTAGGGCGTCCGTACCCAAGACTCTGTCTTGACCAGCGTGTGCGACCGTCTTATCACGCTCAGCAGGCAGAGCCCTTAGGAAGACACCCCTTCAACCCCCTAGACCCTTATCCACTATGACGAAGCGCGACCTGGTTGTCCGCATCGCGGCTGAGACTGGACTCACCCAAGAGCAGATCTTGGATGTCGTCCAGAAGACGTTGGACTACATCTCTGGCTCCGTGGCCGAGGGTGAGACGGTCGAGCTCCGCAACTTCGGAGTGTTCGAGGTGAAGATCCGCAAGGCCCGCATCGGCCGGAACCCGAACTCGCCCGAGGACGACGTACCCATACCGCCGCGCGCCGTGGTGAAGTTCAAACCCGGCAAGGAGATGCGGGAATCGGTGCTGAAGCTCACGCCCAAACGCTGAGCCGATCGGTGGCCGACGCGCGGCCCCCTCCGGTGGACTTCGACCGCATCGGCGAGCCCACGGTCCTCGATTTATCTTCGGGAGCGGGCGTGGTAGGTCTGCGGGATCCGCGTGTGCCGGAGAAATCCTTGGGAAGTTCAACGTTTCCGCTGGGCGCGCTTCTTGGCCTCCAGCAACCGGCTTGCGGTGCCGGCTTGTTCCGCTGGCGGTTCCACGACAACAGCCGTGGTCGCACCGTCGTCCTTTCCTTGGGCGGCAGACGGGGTGTCCGATGGAAGGGGCGTCGACTTCGGGTTGAACAGGTCCGGTGAGGGGAGCGGCCCCGCGGTGCTCGCGGTGCCGGCCGCGGTACGGGTCCCGCGCACCTGGCCGCGGCGCGCGAGCAGCGGACCGAGCGATTCTTGCGCGGCGGTGGCGCGGCTGCCGTCCCTGAGCCCGATCTTTCCGCGGACTTTTTGCCACCAACGGCTCCATTCCTCCCGGTCGACGTCCACGCGGCGGACACCGACGTCCAGGACGAAGAGCACCACCAACAGCCGCAGCATGGCTTCCCAGAGGTCGCGCGGCTGGAAGGTCTTGAGGCGGCCGAGCAGGAAGGGGTTGTCCACCGCCATGTCGAGCACCTTGCCTCCCCCGGCCTCGGCCAGGCGTCGCAGCAGGTCGAGGTTCGGCTCGGCGGCGTTGAACTCCGGCGAATAGTTCACGCTGGCGCCGAGGACCTGCGATCCGACGAGCTTGCCGCCGCGGGTCTCCGTGAGGTTCAGCAGGTAGGCACCGACCTCCTTGGTCGGGAACTTCGCCTCGTAGCGACCGGGCCCGGTCTGCACCAGCGCGACGTCCACGCGCGCGCCCTTCGGGCTGACCACCGTCGTCCGGAGGTCGAGGAAGTTGCGGTAGTTCCCTTGTGGGTCGAGCGCCTCCACCGAGATGACGCCCTGACCGTTCTCGACGGAGACCTCCGTGTTGAAATCCGCGGTGTCCACGCGGCGCAGGGCCCAGTTCGCCGTCTGCGACCAGAACTGCTGGAACTGACCCCAGGCCATCCAGTCCTGCGCCCACTTCGGCCGCGCGTCGCTGGTGAAAGCCACCGCGCGCCCGAGGCCGAACTGCCAGTGCGCGAGGACCGGATCGCCCTTGTCGCTCACCAGCGGCACCTCCGCGCGTGGCTTGCTGGTCGTGGCGACGTAGCCGCGGAGGACCGGATAGGAACCTCCGTCGATACCCCGGACCAGTTCGGTCGACGCGGCGAGCTGCGGCTTGAACGGGTCCTCGATGATGGCCGACTTGAGGATGACCGCGGCTTCTTTGATGAAGATCTGAGGGAGTTGCGCGGCGGACTTCACGTCGTAGAAGCGACCGTTCCCCAGCTCCGCCATCTTGATCATCGTGGTCGGCTGGACGTGGCCGCCGATCATGACCGTGCTGACGGTGATCTTGTGCGCCGCGAGGTCCTTCATCAGCGTGTCGCTGGGGGCGCCCGGGTCGCCGTCGCTGAAGACGATCAGGTGCTTGATGTTGGCCGTCGATTTTTGGAGCGCCTCATCGGCCAGCGTCATCAAGCCCTGGAAGCTCGGCAGGTCGCCCTGGTTCATCCCGGCGATGGCGGAGGCGAGCTTCCCCTTGTCGCGGACCGGCTGGAGGTCGAACAGGGCCTTGTCCACGCCGTCCCAGAGCCACACGCCCATCTCGTCCTGCGGCCCGAGCGCGTCGAGCGCGGCGATGCCGATGTCGCGGGCGACCTGGTTGCCGTTGGCGAACTCCATGCCGTGCATGACCAGGCCGAGGGCGCCCTTCGGTAGGACCTTCTTGGAGCTCAGCTCCATGTCGAGCGGCAGCGCCTCCTCGAGCGGCGTGTGCCGGTAGCCGCCGGCGGCGAAGGACTGGTCGCCGCCGATCACGACGAGGCCGATGCCGAAATCCCGCACCGCGCTCTGCAACAGCTGCATCAGTTCGCGGCCGAGGTCGCCCGCCGCGATGTTGCTCAGCACGATCTCGTCGTAGCTCTGCATCTCGGCGAGGGTCGCGGGGACCTTGTCCGGCCCGACCAAGGAGACCTCGAGTTTCCCGCTGCCCAGCGCGGCCGCGAGCGTGCGGTCCTGGGCCGGGTCGGAGGACACGATGAGCACCCGCGGATCGCCGCGCACCGAGACGAAGCTGCTCGCCTTGTTGTTCTGCGGGACCGTGTCGCCCTCGACCTCGACCTGCACGCTGTAGCCATAGAAACCCGCGTCCTTGAGCGTCTGCGGGAAGGTGAACAGGTTCTTGCCGGCCTCGAGCTGGACCTTCTGTTCGCCGAGCAACTGGTCGTTGCGGAAGAGCCGGACCTTCGCCGCTTGCGCCTTGTCCGAGTTGGCGAAGATCTTCGCGTCGAACGTCTGGCCCTTCTTGATGTTCGCGGGCAGGCCCAGCTTCTGGACCGATACGTCGCCGGTGCGCTCGACGCCCAGCGGCACCACGTCGAGCGACACGCCGAGAGGTCTCGCGGCGAGCAGCGCGGCGATCGAGTCACCGATGTTCTCGTTGCCGTCGGAGAAGAGCACGAGCCGCTTCTGCCCGGCCTCGGGGAACGCCGCGGTCCCCAGCCGGATCGCGCCCGCGATATCGGTCCGCTCCCCGCCGACGACCGCCTGGATCTTCTCCGCCTCGGCGATCTTCGTCACCGTGGTCTCGAGCGCGGCGTCGGTGCCGAACACGAGGAAGCCCGCGTTGTCCTGCGATTTCTTCGCCTTCGCCCACTTGTTGGCGGAATCGCGCGCCTGCTCCTGCTGCGGCGACGGGATCGAATCCGACCGGTCGAGCAGGAAGAAGGTGTTCATGCCTTCCATCGGCTTCTTCCACTGCGCGCCGGCGATGCCGAGGACGAGCAGGAACAGGACGACCATCCGGATCACCGTCGACGTCCAGCGGCGCCAGGGTGTGAGCGACACGTCCGACCGCCAGGCCAGCCACAACGTCCACGCCGTGGCGGGGAGCAGCAGCGTGAGCAGGATCGGATGGGTGAATTGGAGGTTCATCGTCCTTCGTGGAAGCCGACGTGAGGAGGCTCAAAATCCCGCCGCCCTGGAAGCCTTGGTTTGCGTGAGAAATATGGAACCTCCTTGCGTCGGCAGCCACGGACGCACGGGTTCACGGTGCATCTCCTCCGCTCGTTGGCACTGTTGGGTATCGCACAGCGATCGATCCACGCCCAGCGGACGCTGGATTGCGGCCCGACTCAACTTCGAAAAGCGTTCCCTCTGGAGGTGAGGACCGCGGGCGGCAGACCTCGAAAGTGCCGGATCGAGCGAGGGCCAAAGCTGCGTGGACCGGCAGCTTTGCCGCACATCTCCGGCCACCAGGTCCCAGCTTGGCTGTCGTGCTCCCTGGCATGCGGCGGGATGAACGTGTGACGAGGCCTCTTGCTCACACCGCGAGCGCCCCTCCAGTTCGTCTCATCCGACGCTGGACGTGGGATCGGCCGTGATGCCCTGCGGCGTGAGCGGCTGGGACCTGGCCGAACAGTTGCTTGCGCGCAGTCCGCAACTGAAAGTCATCCTCATCAGCGGCTACGATCCGCACCAAGCCGAGCAGGGAGCCTCGCCCGGCCTCGGCATCCAGTTCCTCGCCAAACCCTTCACACCCCAGGCCCTGGTCCAGACCGTGCGCAAGTGCCTTGCCGCGAGGTGAGTCACCAAACGGGGTCGGCTCGGGACCTCGCTGCGACAGAACGCCTCGGGATTGGATCGGAGGGCAGGGGTCATCTGCGAGAAGGCCAGCGAAGGTCGGCCGACGAGCGAGCGGGATTTCCGTGGAGTCCGATTTCGCAGTCTTTCGCCCAGCGGTGTGGGCAAAAGCGGACACCTTGCGGCGATGTCGCCGATCGGCGGGCCCGAAGCGAAGGGAATCGCTGTGAAAACGATGTTGGCATCACCGATGCTTGTCAGCGTATCTGTGGAAACATCACCGACATACGCCAGACGCATGGGAGTCCTACCCTCCGTCCCGGCTATCATGGGATTCCTTCAGCGCGCTTGCGATGTCGGCGGCGAGCTTTGCTTTTTTCGCCAAGTAAGCGCCGCTGAGGTGAGGGCCTGCGACCTCTAGGGCTTCGTTCACGACAGCAGACTTCGACTTGCCGGTTGCCTTCATCACCTCGGCGAGGATTGCCTTTGCTCCTGACGATGGCTGAAACGTAACGGTTCGACCCCCTGTCGTTTTACCCAGTTTAGCTGCCTCGGCGGCCACCACCGCCCAGCACTCGTCCAGCCCGGTTCGACCCCCTGTCGTTTTACCCAGTTTAGCTGCTGCATTCATAAAAAATAATTCCACAACTGAAATCTTATCTTTCAGGATCGACTAGCTATCCTATTATGGAGGCCATTCAATGGCGAGACAAAAAAGTCACAATTTGCAAAATATCCTGATACAAAAGTAAGACATTGACCTGCAATGCGGTTCAAAACCGGATTTCTTGCCGGAACAAAACCGGACAGGTGGTCAGAGGGTGAAGTGTCCGACCTTTGCCTGTGGGATCCGACGACTTCTCCGCCATCATCTACCTCGTCGCCTCCCATCTGGATTTCGACCTCCCGATCCCGTTCCAGCTACCCACACAAAGTCATCTTGAGGCGCAAAAAACAACAGCAGTCGTGGTAGCCGACGTGAGGAGGCTCTGATCAATCCTCGCCCCGTCGCCGACATTCGCCGGTGCGGGGAAAAGAGGGAGCCTCCTTACGTCGGCTGCCACGGAACGCCTCACCAGCTTCTGCACCCGGTGGTTCTGCGAATCGGCGACGTAGAGGTTGCCCTTCGAATCGAGCGCGACGGCCCACGGGTTCGCGAACCGGCCCGGTGCCGCCCCGGGACCGCCGATGGTCTCGACGAGCCGGTCCTGCGCGTCGAAAAGGCTCACGCGGCTGTTGCCGAATTCACACACGAACTGGAGTCCTTGGGCATCCACGCGGATATCGTACGGGTAGCTGAGAGCACCGGCAGTCGACCCCGCCCGGCCGTGCGTCCGCAAGAACTTGCCGTCCGCATCGAAGACCTGGATCCGATGGTTGCACGAGTCGGCCACGAAGACCTCGTCGCGCGGACCGATGCCCAGGCCCTCCGCCCGGTTGAACTCTCCTGCCGCCAACCCCGGGGCACCCCACACCTGCAGGAACGCCGGCGGAGGGAGCGTCGCGCCCGGGGAGTCCTGAGGTGTCGCGGTCTTGGATCCGTGCAGCGGTCCGAACCGTTGCACGCGGTCCACGACGGTGTACTCGCTCACATAGAACTCGCCGCGCGAGCTCACCGCGATCCCGCGCGGCAGGATGAAGCGGCCCGCCTCCGTGCCTTTCACGCCCCATCGGGCCACCAGCTTGCCCTCCGGCGTGAAATGGTTCACCCGCATGTAGTGCGGCTCGACGACGATGATGTTGCCGGCCGGGTCGAGACCCATGCCCTTCGGTTTGCCGAGATCGGTCTGCGGCATCTGCCACTGGAGCAACCAACGTCCGTCCGGGCTGAACTTCTGGATCCGGCCGGTGATGTCGGCGACGTAGAGGTTGTCGTCCCGGTCGCAGACGAGCGACCGCGGTTTGTTGAACTGCCCCGGCGCCACGCCGCGCGAGCCGATGACCTGCACGGCGGAGAAGATCCGGGAGTCGATCGGCGTGGTGTCGGAAGGGGGCCCCTGCGAACAACCGCAGAACGTTCCGGCCGTGAGTCCCATGGCCCAGAGAGCCGGCCCGGTTCCAAACCTCGTGGAACGTCGGACGTCGAGCTTCCGCCAAACGTACCCAACCGCCAACGGTGCCACCGCCAGGCCGAGCATGGCCACGCAAAGGGCGTTCACCTGCGCCGCATGGCCGTAGTGGAGCAGGTTGAAGATGCGCAGCGCGAGCGTCTCGCCACCGGGCGGCTGGATGAGCACCACGGTCTCCACATCCCAGAGGCAGAGCAGATAGACGGCGTACCACGCCGCCGCGACCCCCCCGCGCATCTGCGGCCAAAGCACGTCCTTGAACACGCGCCAACGCCCGCCCCCCGCCGACCGCGCGGCGTCCGCGAGCTCCGTGTCGGTCGAAGCCGAAGCTTGCCTGACCAAGGCCCGGGCCGGTGCGAAGTGACGCACCGCCAACGACGTCAGCACGATGCCCGTCGAGTGGTAGAGGCCGTCCAGCAAGGGCCGGTTGAAGACCCAGATCAGCGCGACCCCGAGGACGACGCCCGGAAGCAGGAAGACGATCCAACCCGCGCCCGCGACCACCGGCCCGAGCCAGCGGACGAGTCGAGAGGCCCCGGGACCCGGGCCGTCGGCCGTCCGGCCCGCGGATATCAAGGACAACGCCGTCAGCAACGTCGCCGTGCCGGCCGCGGCGACCACCGAGTTGGTGAGTGCGTTGCTGCCGGCATCGATCGCTCCCGGAAGCTCGGTCCAGGTGCGTTTCGCGAACGACAGCTTCGCCAGCGGCAAACCGAGCCCCACCGCGGTCCAGAGCACCGTGACCACCGCCGCGACCGGTTGCCAACCGCCGAGCTGCCGGGCCAGCAGGTCGGCATCGACGACGGGACGACGGCGCAGCCACATCAGGTCACGGCCGCGCATCAGCACGAGCAGGGCGAGCGGCAGGAGGAGCAACGGCCACGCGGCCCGCAGCGCGCCGAGGGTATCGAACTGCGTGTTGAAGCGGATCCAGAACTCCTCGGTGAACACGCGCACCTGGAACAGCGTGGGCACCGTGAAGTTCGCGAGGGCGAGCGCGAGCGTGGTGACCGCGGAGATTCCCAATTCGCCGAGCGCGGCCGGCAACAGCAACCGTCGGACGAGCCTTCCACCGCGCATGAGGGGCTCGGCTTCCAGATGCTCGGTCCGGAGCTTCGACCACGCCCCGAGGACGAGGAACGTCGTGATCGGCCAGAGCAAGGTCGCGAGCACCCAGGCGGTCATCGGCAGCGAACGGAGGGCGACCGTTTCCGGCGCCCCCGTCGCCCGCCAATCCGCGGTCAGGTCGAGCCACGCGTTGGCTGCGAGGAAGGGCGGCATCGCCAGACTCGCCGCGGCGCAGGCCAGGACCGTGCCGCGCCAGCGTGCGCTCGCGGCCGCGGCCATCGCGATCGCGAAGCCAGCGACGAGCGCCAGCACCGTCGCGCCGGTCCCGACACCGAGCGAATGGATGAGGAGCGTCCAGCTCATCGGCGGAAGATCTCCTGGAGCCGGGCGGTGCTCCGGTCGAGTTCGCGCAGCAACACCGGCCAATCTGGCTGCAGCGTCGCTCCGTCCGCCGCTCCGTCCTCCAGCGCTGCGACGGCGACCAGTTCCGCGCGCACCTCCGGCGACATCAGGTGGTCGGACAACTTCTGGGCCGCCTCCGGATGCGGGGCGCCGCGGACGATGCCGACGGTGTTCGGGATGGCCAGCATCTCCGGTGAGACGGGCAGCGCGGCCACGGAGAGGCCCTCGCGCCGGCCGGCCTCGATGTCGTCCGAATCGGTGAGCCCGATCCACGCCTCTCCGCGCGCGACGCGGCGGACGACCTGCGAGTTGCCTTCTTCCAGGAAAGGCCGGTTCGCCGCGAACGCTCGGCACCATGTCGTCCAGTTGCTTTCGCCCCAATGCTGACGCAACGCGTGGAGGTGCGTGGCGGTCGTGCCGAACAGCGGGAACGCGAGCGAGACCTTGCCGCGCCAACGCGAGTTCGTGAGTTCGAGCAGCGAGGCGGGCGGAGTGGTCGGTGGACCCTTGGCCGGTGGATCAATGACCATCGTGCCGCTTTGTCCCGCTGGCTCCGGATCCACGGAGGACGGATCACCGACCCGCCGTGTGTCCACCACCAGCCGTCGGGTGCGCCGGCCGAACGCCGTCCAGCCGTCCGGCTCGCGGAAGATCCCGGCCGCGGCGAGCTGGCGCGTCCGGAATTCTTCGTTGCCCCAGAAGACATCGCAGGCTGGATGGCCGCGCTCCGCGAGCAAACGGTTGGCCAGGCCGACGGTCTTGACCGCCTCGCTGTCGAACACCGCCTTCACCCGGATGCCGGTCCGCCGGGTGAACTCGGCGAGGATGGGCTCCGCGTAGACCTGGTCCTGCGCGCAGTAGAGGATGACGATACTTTTGGGCTTCTCGGACCCAAGTGGCAGCGTGGCCAACAACAGCAATCCAAGCAGAACGACTGCGAAGAGGACTCCGCGAACAATCTGCGCGCGCGCCGACCTAGGACTTGATCCCCTCATGTCGTCCTCCGGTGGTACCACCACTGCTCGGCCAGCTGCCCGGCGAGCGCGGCAGCGGCGAACCGGCGGCGGTATCCCAGGTTCACGCGCTTCAGCGTCTGTTTGAAAAGGCCGTCCGGCCCAGTAGGACAGGTTTCGAGCCTATCCACCCGTGGGCTTCCAGCCCGCGGCACCGCCTGTCTTGCGTGGGGCTGGAAGCCCCGGAGCAGACAGGCCAGAGGCGCTGTCCTACTTTTCAGGCAGGCTCTCAGCGTCTTGGTGGTCATGGATTCAACGCGGGAAGAACTTACGGACGATTTCCCGCGGCGTGGCGATGACCGGCATGTCCACATCCGAAGCTTTGAGTTCCAGCGCCGCCCGCTCGTGATCCACGGCGCGTAAGTGCTGGTCGCTGGACAGCAGGATCGAACAGCCCGAGAACGCCGCCTCGGCGAGGATAAAGGCATCGTGCCGCTCCTCGCGGGGGATGAGGCCCCGGTCCAGTAGCCGCTCGCCGATGCGCTCCACGATGCCGTGGCCGACGGGCATGAGGTCCATGGGGCGGAAACCCCAGGCAACCCGCATGGACAGCAACGCGGCGCGGGCCACGGCGCGGGCTTCGGGTTTCGGGCCTCGGGTCGCGCGGCTCGATCTCCGCGAGCTCAAGCACGACGGTGGGAGAGACGATCAGCTCGGCGCTTCGCGGACGCCGCCGAAGCGTGGCAACCGCATCCAGTACGGCCTCGGAGCCGGCCGCAAAGTCCAGCAGGACGCTGGTGTCAACCGCGACGAGCCGGTGCTGGTTTGGCGGGTTCGGCATAGATGAGGCGCATGGCGGACGCGAGCAGCTCCTCACGTCCGGCGTCGGTCAGCTTGTTGCACCGCGCCCAGGCTTCGGCCGCCCAGCGGGTGCCTTTGGATTCCATCTCCGGCTCCGTGGCGGGCACGGGCTTCTTGGACTTCATCGGCGGAAACTGTCAGCCGGGTGACCGGGCGTCAACGCGGCGAAGGCAGACGCCGGCAGAGTTCTCACGCCGTCCCCTGGTGATACCACCACCACTCGGCCATCGGCGCGACGAGCGCGGTGGCGGCGGACCAGCGCCCGCATTCTACGTTCGAGCCGGACGACGCCGACGTTGCGCGTCCTCGGCACCGACCTACCGTCGAGATCCATGCCGGAACTGCCCGAAGTCGAAGTCCTCGTCCGCCATCTGGATCCGCTGCTTCGCGGGAAGCGGGTCGGCGGCGTGGCGGTCGGGCGCGCGAAGATCGTGCGGCCGGAGACGTCCGCGACCTTGGCCGACCGGCTCGTCGGCGCGACGTTCGGCGCGACGACGCGGCGGGCGAAGTATCTGCTCTTCGAACTGCGCCACGGGATGGCCGCGGCTCCGTTCCGCGCCGTCGGGCATCTCGGCATGACCGGACGGATGTTCCTCCAAGCCGCCGCCGCTCCGCTGCCCAAGCACACGGCTGTGTCGCTCGACCTCGGCGAGCAACGCTTCGTGTTCGAGGACCCGCGATGTTTCGGCCGCTTCAACCTGGATCTGGCGCCGCTGGCGGAGCTCGGTCCGGAGCCGTTGTCGGACGACTTCACCGTCGATGCCTTCTCCGTGGCGCTCGGGCGCTCGTCCCAGGCGGTGAAGGTGAAGCTGCTGGACCAGTCGCTGGTCGCCGGCATCGGCAACATCTACGCGAGCGAGGCGCTGTTCCGTGCCGGGATCTCGCCGTTGCGCGGTGCCCGGTCGCTCGGGCGCGATGAGATCGGCCGCCTTCGCGACCGGATCCGGGAGGTCCTGGCCGACGCGATCCGCTTCGGCGGCTCGGTGCCGCTGGATTGGAGCGGGGAAGGAAAGGGTGACGCGCTTTTCTACTACGGCGCGAAGGAGACGGGACCGGCCACGCGGTCGGCGGAGGAGCGCTTCGCGGTCTACGGACGCGACGGCGAGCCGTGCACGCGGTGTGCCGGTAAGGTGGTGCGCTGCGTGCAGGCTGCGCGGAGCACCTTCCATTGTCCCGCTTGCCAGCCCGCCTGAGCGGGTCTCCGGCCGCGGGTATCAGTCGACGACTTCCTCGGTGACCACCTCGCCTTTGCGCTTGGCGCGGTTCCGGCCGATCTCGGGCAGCAGCAGCAGCGTGGAGACGATGATCATCCCGGCGCTGGCCCAACCGAGCGACGCGAGCGGATAACATTGCACGAGCTGGAAGGCGACGACCGGCGCCGCGACGCCGCGGACGCCGGTGAGGAAGGTGTGCACGCCCATGTAATCCGCGACGCGTCCCGGGGGAGCGAACTTCGTCACCCAAAGGCCCCACGCGACGTCGCCGCCCGCGTTCGAGATCCCGTAGATGATGGCGCCGACGACCAGGCCGGTCGTGGTGTCGCTGGTGAAGAAGGCGAGGATGCCCAGCGCGAAGCCGATGTTCAGCGTGGTGCGCAGCGCGAAGAAATCCATGCGGTCGAAGAGCCGGCCCCAGACCGGGTTCATCACCAGGCGCGCAAGGTTCGGGACGACGCCGGTGAGGAAGGCGATCTCGGCGGCGGACCGCGCGAGCCCGTGGCGAGGATTGCCCAGGAACTCCACGCGCATCGGCAGCATCATCAGGTTCGCGAACCCCATGAACATCCACACGATGAGCGTCTGGCGGAACACGCGGTCCTCGCGCACGAAGCGCATGGCGTGCAGCGGATGCGCCGCACCGTCGTCGTGCAGCGGACGGCTGGGGATGCGGCGGGCGCACCAAGAGGCCACGGCGAAGGCCGCGCCGAAGGTCAGCAGCAGCGCCGGGAACGCGTCGGGCCGCCAGTCGAGGAGACGTCCCCCGGCCCACGCGGAGAGCATCGCGCCGGCGATGCGGAGCGTGAAGGCGCGCGCGTAGAGCTTGCCGCGCATGTCGGCGGGGTAGTTGACGTGGTAGGTCTCCGTCATCAGCGGGATGACCGCGGAACTGAGCGTCATCGCCACCACGCACAGGGGCACGTAGATCCAGAGCACCGGTGCCGCGGCCATCAGGACGAAGCACGCGGCGCCGATCGCGAAGAGGCGCGAGACGCCGAGCGTCGCCGGCCAGCGCAGGCGTGTCACGAGCGTGACCGCGACGGGCGACAGCAGCAGGCCGACGCTTCCCGCGGCGGCGATGAAGGACTTCGGCAGCGGACCCGCATGGAAGTGCTTCACCGCGATGAGCAGCAGGAAGGTGTTCGCGGCCGATTCCAGGATCCCGGCGCAGAACATCCGTCCCGCGTCGAAACGGAACGTGGTGCGGGCGCGGTCGGCGGGCGACATCCCCGCGAGGATGCGGCCGGCGCGACCCGGGTGTCCAACCGTCTGCGCGCCGCCCGGTTCCGGGGATCCGGGGCCGGATGCTCCTCTCTTCGGCGAACGGGATGCGGGCATCGGGATGACCGCGGGGCACCGACGACCACGGGCCATGGATCCCGGACCGAGGGTAAAACCCGCTTGCCCGGCCCCGGCCGGTCCGCCGTAATAGGTGGCGTCCAGAGCACTCCGCATCCTGAAACCGCATCCTATGGGCCGCATCTACAACAACATCGTCGAGACCGTGGGCCGCACCCCGCTGGTCAAACTCAACCGCGTCACCGCCGGCCTGGAAGCCACGGTGTTGCTCAAGTGCGAGTTCTTCAACCCGCTCGGCAGCGTGAAGGACCGCATCGGCATGGCGATGATCGAGGACGCGGAGCGCCGCGGCGTGCTCAAGCCGGGCACGACCATCATCGAGCCGACGTCGGGCAACACGGGCATCGCGCTCGCGTTCGTCGCGGCCGCCAAGGGCTACAAGATCATCCTCACGATGCCCGAGACGATGTCGCTCGAGCGCCGGACGTTGCTCGCGCTGCTCGGCGCGAAGCTCGTGCTCACGCCCGGCACCGAAGGCATGAAGGGCGCCATCGCCCGTGCTGAACAGCTCGCCAAGGAGACGCCAGGTTCCTGGATCCCGCAGCAGTTCGAGAATCCGGCGAATCCAGCGGTCCACTCGGCAACGACCGGGCCCGAGATCTGGGAAGACACCGACGGCGCGGTCGACATCTTCGTCGCCGCGGTCGGCACCGGCGGCACCATCACCGGCGTCTACGAGTTCATCCATCCCAAGAAGGCGGGCTTCACGGCCATCGCCGTCGAGCCGAAGGATTCACCGGTCATCACCCAGACCTTGAAGGGCGAGCCCGTGAAACCTGGCCCGCACAAGATCCAGGGCACCGGCGCCGGCTTCGTGCCGAAGAACCTCCACCTCAAGGACGCCGCGGGGAACCCTCAGATCGTCGAGGCCGTCCAGGTCGCGAACGACGACGCCTTCGCGATGGCCCGCCGCCTCGCCAAGGAGGAGGGACTGCTCGTGGGCATCTCCACCGGCGCGAACGTCGTCGCCGCGATCGAGGTCGCCCAACGCCCCGAGAACAAGGGCAAGACCATCGTCACCATCGGGTGCTCGACCGGCGAACGGTATCTCTCGACCGCGCTCGCGGCCGAGGCCCGTGCCGAGGTCGGCGGCTGAGCCCAGGGCCCAGGTCTCCGGAAGGACCAGGGAAGGGGACCGGCGCCCATTTTGGTGGCCG
>Ga0209443_1000499_pt1 | contig 26602 bp, 27 predicted proteins | sample LauGreBMM110DCMD_2_FD_187571 | JGI IMG/M metagenome (GOLD analysis project Ga0209443, IMG submission 187571) | Freshwater lake microbial communities from Lake Michigan, USA - Su13.BD.MM110.DCMD (SPAdes) (version 2) | ecosystem: Environmental > Aquatic > Freshwater > Lake | place: Lake Michigan... | reverse complement strand
TTATAAAAATCTTAACATCTCCTTTGCAGGTTTCATTAATAACATTTCCTTGGTCCTTCAACATTATTATTTCATTATGGTCAATCCCTTTAAAAATATCTACATATACAGTTGATTTTTCAAAAACCTTATTTCCATGTTCTAAAATCCATCGTTCAATTTCAATTGGTATTTTACCACCATTTAATACCATTTCCATATTAATTTGAACAGTTTTTACTATAAGTGGCGGTTTTTCAATTGTTTGGCCAACATTTACTGGAACGCCATTTACAAATACCTTAAAGTTCTGTCCAGGTGGAAATCCTCCTGGAAACATACCTGGCATTCCGGGCATTCCATGCATTCCATGCATACCATGCATCATACCAGGAATACCACCAAAAAACATACTTTCAAATATGTCGTTTACGTTTATATTTCCGTCGCCAGTACCATTACCACCGAAACTATTCATTCTCATAAAAGGGTTCTTCCTAGCCGTATCATATTCCCGGCGTTTTTCATTATCGCTTAAAGTTTCATATGCCTCATTTACACTTTTAAATATGTTAGCCTTTTCAACATCTCCTTGGGTTCTATCTGGATGATACTTGAGAGAAAGCGTTCTATATGCCTTTTTTATTTCATCGCCACTTGCTGTTTCTGAAACTCCTAGCGTTTTATAAAAGTCTTCTGCCGACATTTTTAATATAATATTCTTAATTGAGATAAACTTAAATAATAATTTACGAATATATTTATTAATGGAACATACCTTATTTGTTAATAAATATCAACCTCGTTTCTTTAAAGACTTTGAAATAGACGACGAAATGGTTCAGATTTTAAATACTCTTATTAAGATGGATAACCTTAATATTCTTTTTATTGGAGACATGGGCTGTGGCAAAACATCTATTTTAAATGCACTAATTAGAGAATATTATGTTGGATATAATGACAAACAGTTTTCTGAGAATGTATTACATATAAATAGCCTTAAAGAGCAGGGTATAAATTATTACCGAAATGATGTTAAAACGTTTTGTCAAACTTGTTCTATTATTAAAAATCGGAAAAAAATAGTTATACTTGATGATATTGATTTAATTAATGAACAGAGCCAACAAGTGTTTAGAAATTGTATTGATAAATTTAGTCATAATGTTCATTTTATATCATCGTGTAGTAATATACAGAAAGTTATTGAAAGCCTTCAGTCTCGTTTTACAATTATTAAAATTAAACCATTGCAGCGACATAACTTATCAAAGATTATGAATAAAATAAAAATGGCTGAAAATATAGAAATAGATGCAGATGCTGAAAATTTTATTCTTGATATTTGCACTAATACTATAAAGATTCTTATTAACTATATGGAAAAATTCAAATTACTGAATCAACTGATAACTTTTGAGTTAGCAAATAATATTTGCACTAATATAAGTTTTTTTTCATTTCAAACATATACTGATTATTTGAAACAAGGCAAATTAGTTGAGGCAATAAACATACTATACTCTATTTACGATAAAGGATATTCTGTTATGGATATTTTAGATAACTATTTTCTATTTGTTAAAACAACGGCTTGCTTATCAGAGGATGAAAAATATATGATTGTCCCTTTTATATGTAAATATATAACTGTTTTTCATAATATTCATGAAGATGAAATAGAATTAGCACTATTTACAAATAACCTTATAAATAATATGCATGCCGCACCTCTTTAATTATTAGTTAAATGCTAGTTTACCGCTAGTTAAGCATTATGGGTATATCACGAGAAATAATATTATTGTTATAATATAATGTCTAATCAGACTTTTAAAAAACCATTTCCTAATGAATTGCTTATTGAATTATTAGATAATATATCTAGTAAAACCGATAAGTATTATATTATAAACAATGATTCTTATAAAAAAGGGATATTTACTAATAAAATTATTGAATTTTTAGAGGAGTGTAAACCATATTATCACTTATCAAAACAACGATATCTAGAGCGTAAACTAACATATAATACCTTTACTACTATATTGAGGCAAGTCTGTAAATTCAATAAAATAACATATACATCGCAAATAAAATATGATAAGTCTAATTATACTATCGTTTACTATATTTATTTGAACGAACTATAAAACTGTTATATAAATTTCATTATTAATTTTGATAATGATATTTATTTGTTTGTTTTTTTGTTTTGTTTTTTTTGTTTTGTTTTTTTGTTTTTTTTGTTTTGTTTTTTTTTGTTTTTTTTGTTTTGTTTTTTTGTTTTTTTTTGTTTTGTTTTTTTTGTTTTTTTTGTTTTTTTTGTTTTATGGTTTTGGGTCAGTGTCTTTTCGTATTAAATGTGTTGCAAATGGAACAGGTTTAAATCCCCATAATCCAAATCCTGATGGTACTTGCCAATACCCAATCCACTTATTAGGTTCATTTTCCATTGGCTCAATTACTCCTTTCTTAGAATTTGGAGCACTTGCTAATAATATATACTTACTAATGATGACATTTGCTTCTAATACTTGCTTTGGCGATAATCTAGCAAACCACTCATAATGCCTTCTATTTAATATTTCTTTTGAAGGAATGTAAATACCATATGCCTGAGGATATAAATCTATATAATCATTTGATAATAAATTATCAATCAATATCATTTGGTCATCCATTGTTTTTGTTCCAATAAGTTTGCCAGGAACTAAATTTATCTGTCCTTTTTGAACGCGAGCATTACACCATCTATTAAAGTCGCCTAAGAATTCGGATTGTGCGGTATAATCCGACGATATAATACGTTGCATAAAATTTACCAATTCATCCATAACAGGACACTCTTTTGGCGCACCCATAAAACTAGTATCTGCATAAAATTCATGTGTAGTAGATGTTATATTTCTGTCTATTGTTTCACAAACAAACATCTTATCCCCACTTATTCCCATTTGATATAATTCATTTAAATTGCGCATACATAAAAACGAGGGAGGCACAACCATTCCACCATAAATATGAAGTATCTTTGCCATTGCAAGAGACCGCATATAATCAATCACCGGATTTGATAAAGACTCCATATTTACATTCCAATCAGGAATAAGTTTTTTAAATGAGTCGTCGTCTATCAAACAAATCCTGAACGATTCATCGCATTGATTTATTATACTTTTAACTGTTAAATACATATAAGGCTGGTTTAATTCTAATGAACTACGCGACCCAAAACTAATCCAATTGCGAGAATTATAATCATACGTAATTGGTATCCATAATATTGGTCGTTTTTCATCTGCTAAAGATGAATCGTTTAACAAATATTTTTGAATAGCGTTATAATTTCCCATGTTTTCTTCTCTCATGCGCTTATCTTCATATCTATTATATAGAAACCATAGTATCATTAATATCGCAAATAAGTAAATATAAGTAGTATAGTTCATATAATTTTGTATTTTAGATGGCATATATAATTATTATATATTTTTATTTCACTTAATACATAACTATTTATTCTGTAATAATTGTATTCCACTCCAAAACTCTTGGTTTTTTTGTTTTGCTAATTCTGTCTGTTTTGCCAATTCATATGCTCGTCTAACGGCTTTCTCTTCTTCTCTAGAATTTTTTTGATTTAAATATTGTTGTGCCTGTTGTTCTGATAATGGTTTTGTATCTTGTTTATTTCTATAACTTACATATTCATTTACGTTTCCAAATTTTCTGGTTTGTTCATAATCTTCCTCTGTTACAGGAATAACTGTCTCAGTATGCGCCTTATATAAGTCCTGAAACCCTAACCCACTAAATAACCCAGAATCATATGTTTGTGGAGCATCATTGGTTAATTCTGCAGAAGAACCTGAAAATGAATTATTAGACCAAAGTTCCTGAACATCTTCTCTTACGATGAGAGAGCGAGCCATTGTCTTCTTTTTATCAAACTCTTGCTGCATTGTCGCCATTGATATATTTTTTTCTTGTTCAATATCTTCATCTGTTTTTAACCAATCTCCATACCCCTTTTCCTCCGATTCATTGGATAACTTATTTCTCTCAAACTGCTCATTGAACCATCTATTAAAGTTGCCACTCTTCTTAAATTTTTCGTTAGATTCAAAAAAATTATCTAATAAGACTGTCTTATCTTCTTCAGAATAATTTGAATACTCTGTATTTTTTGATTTTTTACTATCAACATCGCCCCGTTTTTTAAATTCCCAAACAGAATAAAGCATTTTATAGGCTTTTGAGTAAAACAAAAAGTATTCCGAAGGTAGTTTGGATTTATCGGGATGCGTTTTTAGAACAACCTGCTTGGCAGACTTTAAATCTTCTTCATTAAAGTTAATTGGAATTCTGAACAAAGAGAGAATATCATGTAAGTTATAGTTGTTTATGTCCAAGTCTAAATTAGCGCTCATATAAAAGAGTTAGAAAAGGTTGTTATAAAAATACCTTATATAAATAATGATTAATCCAAAACACCTTCTAAAACTTCTAGTCCTGCGTTCGCAATAATCTCTTCCTTTGCAACATTTCCTAGTATTTTTTGTTGACGAAATCGTTGTAACACATTAAATATATCACCGTTTTCTTTATTAATATTTACAAAACAATTATCATTTAACTCAATAACCTTTGCGGAACTGGTAGAAAGAATAGGCGATTCATCTGAATTTTTATAGCACTCTATTGGAATGTTAATAACCCCTGAACCAGTTTCTGGGTCATTCGCATCAATATTAATATTATTCATAATTCTATAGAACACCTTATTCTTTTCAGTTCTAGCAAGAACGCCAGTATTTAATGTTTTCCCAAATAACCGCATTATTGCGTACCATTCGCCGCATACTTTTAAAAAACAAGCAATATACTTATCCTCAATCATTATCTTGTTTGTTGTATTTTCAGAACTATCTGATAATTTTACTACAAATTCGGGAACTTGTGGCGTTTCAACACTTTTAATAATAACATTCTTTGAACTAATATATGTTATATGGTTGTTTATCCCATTCATATCTATGCATGTTGACCAAGTTTCATTAACTTTACCAGTTGTATAGTGTTTATCAATTAATTCGCATTTTACTTCTGAATTAGGGCAAATCCCCCTTGCTATGTCACTTCTTTTATTTTTTCTTATGCGCCTATGTTTTGTATTTCTATTTTTTGCATTGGTTTGTTTTGTATTTCTATAACTGCGTTTTGAATGTTTGCGTGGTGAATGTCTATGTTTTGTTAATTTTTTAGTTCGTCTATTTTTAACGCTTAATGTCATTTATTAGTTAATATATATTATAATTATAAAAAAAATAGTTCATGAATGAAATAGTTCATGAATGAAATACTTCATGAATCATAAATTAAACAAATAATGATTCTGGGTTATAATCTAGTCAAGCAACATCCAATTCTCAGGTAAACATACCCACTTATAGTAACTAATCTTATCCCACTTAAACAGTTCGTTTGATACGTTGAACGATTCAATCTTTACCGAGCCGTGGTCTTTGCAACTGTCGCGGTCTTTATAATGAACTGTTGGGGTAGAATGAATAAGTTGTTGGTCTTTTATTGTTTTTGTTTCATCCACATCATCGTATACAACAGCAAGATGTCCCTGGTCCTTATCACCATTATCTTTTGCCTTGTAGCGCGCCATTAGAAGTGTGCCTCTTGGGTATCGCGCCTTTATATCAAATTTTTGAATTCTCTTATTCTGATACAGATACGCAAACCAAGATGTAGTTCCGCCCGGATATTCCTTGTACACATCAGCATACTTTCCGCGAAGTTTTGTACCCATTCCTGGAATAGTTTTTCCACAGAATCTCCGCATTAGATTCGGCAATCCAGTGCAAACAATATATTTATCTTGTGCGCGGATTTCATCTGCAGATGGGGCCGGAGAATTTTCGCACCAGAAAGCATTGTCACCAGAAAACGTCTGCATTTCTCCGTTAACATACCATCTAAACGGAATTCCCACTAATGTATCTGCATACTGCATGCAGTCATTAATATTTGTATTTGTTTCACTTTCAGAGATGGTCATAGTTGATGCGTTTTGTACTTATCACAAAATCCTGATTATACGATTCAATTTTTTCTGAATTTAACAGAATATCCTATTTATTTGTATTTGTATTTGTATTTGTATTTGTATTTGTATTTGTATTTGTATTTGTATTTGTATTTGTATTTATAATGCAAAAATTTATTTAAATTATGTATTTTTTATTAACTCGTTGATGCTCTCGCATAATAGTTAATACTTTATCGCCAGTTAGAGTATTATAGTTAACTAAATATTCAACAATAATCTCAATCAATTCTCTATTCTCTATTAAAGCGGCCTTTGCTTCTGAATATGCGCCTTTAACTAGTTGCATAGACTCCTTATCAAATATATCCTTTGTATTGTCAGAGTACTTGCTTCCAACCGATAAACTACGTCCTAAAAATGGGTTTCTCTCATTGTCTACCTCATCATTATAGAAGGTCTCTAGTTGTAACCCCATTCCATAATTACCAATCATTCTTTGAGCCAGCGAATTTGCTTGCTTTAAATCTTGTACTGCTCCTACAGAAACTTGTTCATCACCATAAAATATATTTTCTGCGGCTTTACCCCCCATTCCTACCATAAGTCTTTTATATAATAAATCCTTGGTATATAATCCGCTCTCAGAAATATTCCTATATTCATTAAATATCGTATAACCACCCACGCCATTATAGGTACTCTGAATGCTCACTTTCTTTAAGTCAAAATAATTATTATATAATGCCGCCAAAATAGCATGCCCCGATTCATGAATTGCCACACGACGTCTAGACTCTTCATCCCTCGTATCAACTTTCTTAACAATTCCAACAATCAATTTATCTAGAGCATCTAGAATATGTTTTTCGGTGATAATAACGTTACCAGTTCGCGCAGATAAAATAGCCGCCTCATTCATAAGATTTTTAAGTTGCGCTCCAGAAAATCCACCAGTTAGTTCTGAAATTAACTCAAGATTTATAGAGTTATCAAGCATCTTATTACGCGAATGAACCGCCAAAATATTTTTTCTAGATTCTACATCAGGCAGAGGGACATTAATAATTCTATCAAACCGACCAGGTCGCAATAATGCTGCGTCTAACACATCTCTTCTATTTGTTGCAGCCATGATAAGAACCCCTTCATTATCTGCAAACCCATCCATTTCAGCAAGCAACTGATTCAACGTTTGCTCTCTCTCATCATTTGCCATGTTTATGCCAGCGCCTCGTTGTCTCCCAACCGCATCTATTTCGTCAATAAAAACAATGCATGGTTTGTTCTCTCTTGCCGTATTAAATAGATTTCTAATTTTTGCAGCACCCATACCTACAAATATCTCTACAAATTCACTTGCAGAAATTGATATAAAATTTGCGTCGGCTTCACTAGCAATAGCCTTGGCCAGTAGAGTTTTACCAGTTCCAGGGGAGCCTTCTAATAAGATACCGCGCGGAATTTCAGCGCCAGCCAAATTGTAAATAGTACTATTCTTTAAATAAGACACTACCTCAATACATTCTTCATATATTTCTGGGCTTCCTGCAAAACTACTAAGAGAGATATTTGCCTTTTGCATATTAATTTTGTCCTTAGTTAAATCATTATCATTGTTTCCGTTAAATATTGATAGAGGAGTATTTAACTGACTATTTGCTGTTAAAAACCCAATTACTCCAGCAAATATAAGTCCAGGTAAAATAAATGTTTCTGCCCCATTAAGAATATTTGTCGCTATTTGTTGGTATGCATTTGGGGGTTGTTGAATTGAGAATACGGTTGTTACCTCATTCTTAACCGATAAGTCAACTAAACTATTTGTAACTAATGGCGTTATTTTAGTTGTGGAATAATCTTCTATTGGGTTCTCATGATTCTCCAAGTCTTCTGCTATTACAGAATCTAGGCGTTCACTGAAGTAAATATTCTTAATTTTATGTCCTTCTATTTTTTTAATGAGAGAATTATAAGGAACCTCGCTATATAAATACTTATTTCTCTCTATATTATCTGGTAGCCTCATAGAAAGTCTTGAAGAGCGAACGGCGTTTAAACATGGCACGTTAACAATTATAAGCAAAAAAACAAATAGTATGTGCATAACTATTTATTATAGATATGTTTAAGCCTTTTATTCCATTTCTAAAATATTAATTATATAATAATTCATATATTCGTATATAATTAAAAAAATACATCGGTTGAAAATGCGCTTTGTTTATCATAATGTTTCTCAGTTTCGTCGTACCCGCCTACATACTTACCATCAAAAAAAACCATAGGAAAGGTTTTAATTTGTTTTCCGACTAATGTTTGAACGAACTTTAAAAACTCATCTTTAAATTCAATTAAATATTCATCACAATCAACAGTTTTAACTGGAGCATTTACTGCCTTTAAAAAATTTTTAACCTTAGTGCAGTTAGGACAGCCACTTTTGCTATAAATAGTATACCCGCGCGCTTCAGGAGTAATAAACTCTTGTTCAACAGAACCCATTTAATATTAAGTCGTTATTTTTTAATATTGTTTTCTCTCAAATATATTAATTTTCGCGCTTTATTCTTTTTCTTGGAGGCTCCAGCGTGTGTGCATCCATTGAAGGTACATAATTATCAATGTCTAATTCTTCTTTTATTACAGGTTGTTGGTCTTGGGTTTGGTCTTGGATTTGGTCTTGGTCTTGGTCTTGGGTTTGGTCTTGGATTTGGTCTTGGTATTGCAAAAGAAATGCTTCAAGTTTCTTGGTCTTTTCCTGCATTTCTTGAAGTTCTGCAATAACTATCGCGCTCTTAATTGCGAATAATTCTCTCTCTTCTAGTATATTTAATTCCATTATTGAAATAAATGATGCTTATGGTTTGATTAAATCAAAATTTCCTCTAATTCTGGTTCAATTTTATTTACCGTTATTTAGTAGTTGAGCCTGTGAATATGCTTTTTGAAGTGCTAATAAATGTAATCCGCATCTTTTAAAAAAAGCATCTAATTGCCCAGGGTCAGAACCAGTAACACTATCATCTGGCGCAAACGATACGTTACCCTTTTTATACATAAGCATAACAGGAATTCCATTTACCATACGACGTTGTTTTAAATAAGAATATAAATCTACGCTTTCATCTACATCAATATCAGCACAAATTACGTTTGGCGGAGATGATGCAAAAAACGCCTCTACTATATGTGCTATTTTTTTACAAGGCCCGCACCAAGTTGCGCCTAATTTTACTATTACTAATCCTGGATTCACTTTTAATAATTTTAAAAACTCATCGCGATTTTCAAAAACACTAATAATTTGCTTTGTTACGGGAACAGACATTCTATATAATAAATAGTTTATAATTATTGATTCTAAACTATTTACGATTACGATTACGATTACGATTAAGATTCTTTATTTATAACAACTTCTTTGCTTAAATTTTTTATTATTTTATTATAATTTCTTTCATCTTCTTCCTCGGTTGAGCCCCCGGTAGCATTTATTATTATGTTATGGTACTCCATGTGTTTTTTTGTATCTATATTTTCTGAATCTGGGTTTTCCTCTATCCAAGCAGAAATATTCTTTATATTCTTAGCACTTATATGTTTAATCGCTAGTTTTAGTTTAGTTTTTTCACCATTCTCTTTTTCCCACGCATCTTTATCTTTCACATATAAGGTTTCTCTCTTAAGGTCGCTGCAATGAATTGGCCTCTTATATATGTCCAACTCTTTTAATCCACGTATAAATATTTGTGATATACCTTCAGTATACCCAATTCTCCCGACCATATCTAAATCAGATAACTTCAACTTAAGTTGATTTATAAAATCCATTATGTTGAGGGCGTCTTTACATTGCTCATTTAAAAACAAGTTTAGGTTAAAATTGTTATTGTTATTAGTGGTATTATTAGTTGTGTTATTAATAACCGTATTCTTATCCTTATATAATTCAATAATTTGTTTCTGAAGTTCCATATTTTGATTTAACAAAGACATGACTAGTTCATTTGTTTGCTGCTTCGGAAGTGTGGGGTTTTGTTCAATTGTTTGTTTTTGCATCTCCGGATTTTGTGGTGGTTGAGCAAAAAATGAAGGGACCTCCCCACATTTTTCATTACAGGTTTTTTGGTGTTTCCATAAACTAGAATGGTGTGAGTATTTTTTACCACATTTACATAAATAAGACCTATTTTCATCTGGGCAACTTGGAGCAATTTTTTTGTAGCATTTTGTTGCCTGGTTGTGTTTACCTGTTAAAATGTGTTTATCATAACTACTTTTTTTGCTCGTATAATAGTCACAACATTCGCAAATAAATTTAGGGGAAACATTCAGGTTGGCTACATTAGCAACTTTGACTACATTTTGTAGTATTAATTTTTGAGTTAGTATTTTATTATGTTTATTTGTTTTATTGTGAATGTTCAATAACTGCTCGGATTGACATGTTATGTTACACGTAATACATTTATATATGGTCTTACACACTATACTTTTAATTTCAGTATCTAATTCGTGTTTTGGTTTTTGAACAGGATGATTATCATTTAACGTGGCATTCAGTAACTTAATATATTCTTGTTCTTTTATTCTTGCTTCATAATGATCCTTACAATTCGCAGATGTCACTATCTCCATTCGCCAATTATCCCACCCACCATTATCTCTTATAACTTTATATAAGTTTAATTGATAATGTGGTGTGTTTTCATTAATACAGTTCTGTTTATGGTTATGTTTTCTTTGAATAAAGTTTGTTGTATGTCCAACATAAAGGTCTGTAACAGTAGAATCGTCACAATAAATCTTATATATAATCGTATTTGAATAGTCAATATCTATCTTTGGCATATTATATATTTGTTATTTTATATTTATATTTATAATTATAAGATTTTTATATCTTAAAATTTTATTAAATTTAAAAAGTTGCTAAATCCGTTTTCAAAAAAAATGTGAAAAAATTAGCATAACAAAATTTTGCGTTATTTTTTCTGTGAGTCAGACCATAATGCTGACAAGTTGAAATTTTAAGGGCGTTTTCCAAGAAATACTTCCCCTTTTCGATTTTTGGACAAAAAAAATGTCCAAAATTGAAAATCTCGAACACTTTTGGACTTGAAAAACTCGCCATTTTCCGCCCTTACTGAGAATATAATTTCAAAATAATATTAGAAGATTTTGTTATCGTTATCAATAATAATCAGAAAATCCGTCAAGGCATTCGTTATCATAAGAAAACAATTAGTATAAAACTAATTTAAAGAAGCAATCTGTAAGTCAACTATATAGAAATTCAAGTAATTTAAATATATATTAATATGTATATAAATGTTAAAAAAAATATTTTTACTTATATGTATGATACCAACTAGTATTCAATATATGACAAAATTTTTTAATAATTGGCATTGTATTGGTGTTAAAGACAAAATAGATTTTTCAAAACCTTATAAGATAAATATTGGCGAACTTCCATTAGTGATGTGGCGCAACAATGAAAATAATTTGCTTACTAGTTTAAATATATGTAAGCATATGGGTTCAAAATTAGATAATGGTATTATTACTTCGGATGGTTGTTTAAAGTGTAGATATCATGGACTAGAATTTTCAAAAGAAGACCGTTTTGGCGAAACTATTGAACATGAAGGGAAGATTTTTTGGTCATATAACCCTACCGATAAACTACCCCACAAAATTCCGTTTTTTAATAATCCTAATTATGAAACCTCTTTTTTACAAATGGACATGGAAGCATCTCTACCGGATAGCGCTTTTAATACAATGGATTTAAGGCACCCAGAATATGTCCATAAGGGTGGGTTTGGTAGCGCAATTCCTCCAACAAACATAAAACAATACAAATTCAAGGATAGAATTGGACTGTCGTTTGATTACCAATCTAATCCAATCATGAAAACATTAAATGAGAATACTAGAACAACTCATAATTTTCATATGTTTGTTTATCCATCGTTTACTTGGTCTAGAGTATCTTTTAATGATAAGCATCTAATTATTGCAGTAAATTTGCTCCCGTTAGAGAACAAAAAAACGAGATGGTTTGTAACTATTTGTCATAATTACTATAAAACTCCTATTCAAAAAAATATAATGAAGGGTTTGGCGACCTATATTCTTAGCCAAGACTACTTTCAAATGAAAAACCAATATCCTGAGAATAAATTAAAGGCCGCTATATTATTTAATCACATCTTTAAAGATGAAGATGTAATACTATGGTTGAGGGAAGAATTGCGAGATTATAAATATCCTGATATAAATGTATGTCTTGATTTATTCAAAGAGTATAGTTCAAACAAATCAAACTCTAAACCATAACGTCGCAAACAATTTTTTCTAATTCATTAATATCTATTTCTGGAAGTTCCACATGGGATTCCCAGAAATACCTACAAAATGCCCAAGTAAATTCACAGTCTGTTGGATATAAATCTGAGTAATCGTACTTCAGTTTTTTAAATAGTTTTTCTGGTAGGAAACTTAGACTTTGATTTGGTAAGACATAACATAATTGAACAAGTGGACTAACTGCTACATGAGTGTTTTGTTGAATAAACTCAGTATCAAAGTAAGGAATAAATCTGATTAAGTCTTGAAGCAATGGTGGATAGTTATGTTTATAACACCATCTCCAATCTGGACATCCTACAGTATAATATTTCATAGTCCATTCAAGACCCTGCATATAATTAATACAAATTTCCTTACATCTATCTTCATCTATATCAATCTTAAATAGAGATTTATAATACCTATGACGCCACCCATCTTTAAATGGATTAATATATTTCTCTAACTCTCGCTCATAGGTTGGTATCGCATCAAACTTTGCATATTTCTGTTCAGGCGTATTTGTCTGATGATGAAACTTTTCCCTCTTATCTCGCAGTTTCATTTCATTTTTAAAATATTCGTCTTCCATTCCAGCAAGGAATTCAACAAACTTTCTAACATTCTTCCAATAAATCACTTTACCATCCGTTAAATTTTCATTTGTTCCACCCATTGTCGCCTTATAGGCATTAATAATTTTATCAACACCACCAGTGCGAATATTAACTGCTGGAAAATGTGGCATAAAATCGTTCCCTAAGAAGAAGCACATAAATATATAATCATACACTCGGTTTTTTTGTTGGTCAGTTGTAAGTTCAACATCGTTATTCATATTCAGCGTAATAATATGCGCTAAATCTGGAATATCTAATAAATATGTTTCATTTGGCTCCAACGAATTATCAATGGTTTTGATAAACTCTGGCGTCTCTCTGAACAAATAAATCTTCTCGCTAATTGGCAAATGATTGATGGACAACATAATAAGGTCAGCATCAAGTCCATATATAACAGTTGAGCTATCAGAATGTTGTTCTTTGTTTTTGCGAATATAATCAAATATCTTATGCTCTCCTTCGCCAATTTCCTCTGACGTAGAAATAATAAATTTATTAATACCATATTTGCTGGGCTCATTAAAATAGGCTAAAACGCCCGCGCTTAATTCTTGCATAAAAACTGTTCCAGGAGTGATAGCAGTTGTATTCCAAGGGTCGCTTCCTGGCTCTTTTTTGAATATGGATTTTGTAATTTCATTTTGATACCAAGACTTATATCTGCGATTACGCTGTTGTTCAAGTTTAGCAACAGGAGCAACGCCATCAAAAGCGACAATTACTGTATTATCTGGGCAAATTAATGATATATATTCTTCAATCTTTTGAATAACCCTTAAAATAATCGTTCTAGATGCGGTTTCAGTAAGTTCTTCAAAATTAATATTACGAACTGAATCATAAATGATAGAATTACAATCCATATACAAATTATTAATAGTCACATCTCCTTTTAATAATTTTTTAATTATCTCTGGATGGTTTTTAACGATGTATGAAAAGTAACTAGGAATTCCCATTCTTAATATAACCCGAATAGATATATTTAATATGGTTGAATAATAAATAATTCAATTTTTAAAGTAAACGGAGCAAAATCTAATATATATATAAATAAGAGCGGCATGGAAAAAAAGGGAAATCAAATATTAAAAAACTCACAAGATATAAATAATCTAGTAGAAAAGAAACTAATTTTTTTCCAGGATGTTATACAAAAAACTATATTAAATTGCCAAAAAAATAAAATGCTAGATATTTTAGGAGTTAGCGATATAACAAGTTGCACAAATATATTAAATAGCATAAGCGAAAAAATGAAAGAGGTGAGCGACAATATTGTTAATATGCCAACTGACACAGTTGTAAGTAAACTTCAAATACTTAATAACGACTTATCTGGTTTATTAAAAAATTATGGAACAGAGTCGTTTGAAGATTTATTATCTATTTGTTTTGGTAATAATACATCCTTGGTTATAAATGATGATGATGCGTTAAAATACGAATTATTAAAAAAGTATTTCCACCCAACACAGTATAAGGTAGTAACATTAAAAAAATCAGACGGCGAAAAGTCAAAAACAACATTTATGGACGATTTTGCTACAGAAAAAACAAAAAATCTAGATTGCTCAGATTTATCAATAACTTCAAAACAGTTTCATCTGCGGGTATATGGAATAAAAGTATATGTATATCATCCCGGATTTAACAAACATTTAATGATATATGGTATTATAGATGATGTTATGATACATTTTTTAAATAACAAGTATATAAACAATAAGATTATTGATATTACGAAAATAAAGCCAACTGAAGATGATTTTAATTGTGATTGTTTTGATAAATACTTATCGTCGTTGACGTTAAAAGATTTTTTAACACACTCACCTCAAGAACTTATAAATAAATATGTCGGAAATACAACGCAAAACAAGTTATTAAAACAGAAAAATCTGTCGCAGGTTGTAAAAGATTTCATTTTAAACGACCTATACACAAAACGCAATACGTTAATGCAATTATTGATAAACTCAACTGATTATGACAACAAGTATATGGCATATTTATTATATGACTTGCTTTCAAATGATACGAATGGAACCGTAGATACAGTTGAACAAACCATCTTGTTTGATAGTTTCCCTTGGTCAATAAAACAATATTTTCGCGAGGCAATGAAAAAAACAATACAATACACAAACGAGTTATCAAATTTTGATATAAATAAGATTCCGTTAGAGCAGCAAATTTGTTTAATGAAGACGACAGACGTAGTGAAGGAAAAAGCGATGATGAAACTAAAAGAAATAAAGTCAAAGTCAGAAGACTCTGGTTCAAAGGCTCGTCAATACTTAGATGGTTTACTTAAAATTCCATTTAACGTTTATACAAAAGAGCCGGTGATGTTTTTAATGGATGAAAATAGAAAATCAATGCAGGATATCATGAATGACACAACTGTAAAAACCGTAATAAGCGCCGATAAAGTAAAGGAAAAATATACAAGCATTGAGATATTAACATATATTAAAAAGATAAAAACAAATATGGTTCAAACTAGCGCGAATACAATGATAAAAAATATTAAAAAGCAATTTAAAGACCTGGAAAAGTCGGAATTAGTTATTAAAAGTATAAAAATAAACGAAATGATTGATGTGTATTTAATCGCATATTCAAAGATTGATTATTCTGGGAAACTAAAAAAGGAGTTGCTATCTAAGATTAATAGTTTTATAGATTTCTGCGGAAGTTCGCAAAAAGAAATCTTATTAGAATTAAACAATCAGTTTAATAAACCGGATTTAATAACCAAGAATATAAATTCAATTGATAATAACTTTGGTAAAATAACCAATTATATACAGAATGTTAAAAAAATATTAGATGAGTCAGTTCATGGACACGATAAAGCAAAAAAACAAATAGAGAGAATTATCGGTCAATGGATAAATGGTGAGCAAGACGGTTATTGTTTTGGTTTTGAAGGCCCACCCGGTGTAGGAAAAACTTCACTAGCAAAGCGCGGACTGTCTAACTGTTTACTAGATGAAAATGGTAACAGCCGCCCATTCGCAATGATACAAATGGGCGGTGATAGCAACGGTAGCACATTACATGGGCATAACTATACATATGTTGGTTCAACCTGGGGAGGAGTAGCACAGATTCTAATAGATAAAAAATGCATGAATCCAATTATATTAATAGACGAATTAGACAAAATATCAAAAACTGAGCATGGTAGAGAGATAGTCGGCATTCTAACGCATTTATTAGACCCAACACAAAACGATTGCTTCCAAGATAAGTATTTTACTGGCATAGATTTAGATTTATCAAAGGCATTATTTATTCTCTCTTATAATGATGTTGATGCAATAGATAAAATATTATTGGATAGGATTCATCGCATAAAATTCTCCAGTCTCTCGTTAGAAGATAAGTTGGTAATTGCTCGGACTCATATGCTTCCCGAGGTTTATAAGAAGATGGGGTTACAAGACATTATTATAATGGGAGACGAAGTGTTGAAATTTATAATAGACGAATATACATCTGAACCTGGTGTTAGAAAATTTAAGGAGATATTATTTGAAATAGTAGGAGAGATAAATTTAGAAATTTTAAAGAATTATTCAAACAAGAACCTTGAATATCCGATAAATGTCACAATTTCGGATATTAGAGAGAAATATTTTAAGGATAAACATGAAATTAAGATAACAAAAATACCATTAGCAAGTTCAGTTGGCATAATAAATGGATTATGGGCAAACTCCCAGGGAAAAGGCGGTGTTATACCAATACAAGCGAAGTATTATCCATGCGATACATTTTTAAATTTAAAACTTACTGGAATGCAAGGAGATGTCATGAAAGAATCAATGAACGTTGCTCTTACATTAGCGTGGAATTTAACATCATTTGAGAATAGAGAGAAGGTTCGCCAATTATATGAAGATAAAAAGCATGGAATACATATTCATTGTCCGGAAGGGTCTGTTCCCAAGGATGGACCAAGCGCTGGAACGGCAATAACTATAGTGATATTCAGTTTATTAAATAGCCGTAAAATAAAGAATACAATCGCAATTACAGGAGAGATTTCTTTAGACGGTAGATGCACTGAAATTGGCGGGTTAGACCTTAAATTTTTAGGAGGGATAAAGGCCGGCGTTAAGGAGTTTATTTATCCTACTGAAAATGAAAAAGATTATACTACTTTTATTGAAAAGTATAAGGACGCAGATTTAATAAAAGATATAAAATTTCATGCAGTAAATAACATACACGAAGTGTTTGATTTAATATTTGAGAATGATTAAATAATAATAAAAAATATTATATAGTTTATTATTATATGAACGGATTACCTGCACCATCTACCAATAACATACAAAAACCTAGTATAAACTTAAAGACATTTGATTATGATGCGCCATTATTAATGTACCAACCATTTAATATCGTAGTTTTATTGACGCTTTATAGCCCAATAATCGTAACATTAGGAGTTTTAAGTATGTCATTTATATTTCAAAACTTTAAGGGTTTTATTTATTTAGGCTTTCTATTAGCAGCATCGGTGCTTAGAGAATTTTTATTAATGATTTTTGGAGCCAAACAACAAGTAAGCGCAAACAAGATTTGTAATTCGGTTGAATATAGCAAATATGGTAATTCGGGATTTAGCGTATTTGTTCTCTCGTTTACTGTATTATATATTTGCTTACCAATGTTTTTAAATAATGATGTCAATTATCTAATATTTGGAGGTCTTTTGACTTATCTATTAATAGATATATTTATTAGATATACAAAAGAATGTATTACGACATATACGGATATTTTATTAAATGTAGCAACCGGAGCATTTTCAGGAGCGATAATTCCTGGCATGCTTTATGTTGGCGGTTCATCTAAATATTTATTCTTTAATGAAATATCTAGTAATAAGGAAATTTGCTCAATGCCAAAGAAGCAGCAGTTTAAATGTAATGTTTACAAAAATGGGGAGTTGATTGCCTCTAAATAAAAACTATTATTCTAATTGAATTGGCGACCTGGGTAAAAATGCTCTAATGTTTTTTAAAAACCATTTTTTAAAATCGGCCAAAACAAGTTTCCGTTGAAATGTATCTGCTAAAAGTTTTAAGTTTCCTTTAGTCTGAAATGCTGCAACAAATCCGTTATATGCCACAATTGGCCCAACATTAGAATATGTGTCTTCTAATTTTGTTCTATCAAAAATCTGTTTATTCTTTCTTCTATTTACTGCATTATGAAATATGCACATTATATTTTTAAAATCTTCCTTTGTTTTAACACCAGCGGGATTAACCTTTGAGAGAAATATGCTTGCATGTTGAGAACAATCCGGGCATGGCAGAACTTTACATATTCTTCTAATAAAATCAAATAGCATTGGAAATACTAAATGAAAATGTTCTTCATTTATTCTTTCGGCAAGTGTATGAAAAAATGTCCAAATAGGAGGCCCCCATCTATTAGGCGACATTAATATAAGAATAATAGATAATAAATATAAAGACTAAATTCATTATTTTATTAATGCCAAAGTATGTTATTGAAGGGGATGCAAATTTTTATTATGAATTATATAAATCGTTGGATGAAAACGAATCAACTGAATCATCTAAGGCTTCATCTAGTGAATTATGCTTAATCACCAATGCTCCGTTGCAGGAAAATTATGTCACTCTAGCATGTAACCATAAATTCAACTATAATGCTATTTATAATGATATTTACTGCCATAAGAAAAAATATAACAGCATGGAGAGACTCGCATTAAAGAATAAGGAGATAAGGTGTCCTTATTGTAGAACAATTCATAAAACGTTGTTACCATATGTTGAAGGGTATCAACAGGTTCATGGCGTTAACTTTTATGATGAAACCCAAGAATTATCGCAGGTTTATAAAAATAATATTAATGTCTCGGAATATTCCAAAGGCTCTTGTTGTTATGTACCTCCTACAAGTAACCCAATTGATGATGTTCTTAATCCACCACCAAAATGTAACAATTGTTATGTAAAGGCATTTCAATTAGACGGAAAGACTTATTGTGGAGGGCATTATAGAATACGAACTAAAGAGGTATATTATGCAAATAAGTTAAAGGAAAAGAATGAAAAGAAGCAAGCCGTAATTATTGAGAAGCAAAAGATACGTGATGAAAAGATAAAGGCTAAATTAGAAGAGAAATTGATGAAGCAAGCAGAACAGTTGAAAAAGAAGGCCGAAAACGCGAGCAAAACAAATGCAAAAATCAAACCTAAACAAGATGATGAAAATTTAATCATTTCATCGTCACAACAACAACAACAACAACAACAAACGGTTGATGTATTAGATGAAACAAAATGCATTGAAATATTAAAGACGGGCACAAATAAAGGTAAGCAATGTGGATGTAAAATAGTAAGCAATGGGTTGTGCGGACGTCATAATAAGAGTAAAAAGGATACATCAACCGAGCCAGATGTTAAACCTGATTGTGTTTAGAATATATAACATAAATATTAAATCTCAAATAATATAAAATTAATTAGTTATTAATTTTATATGGAGACAAAGGAAGAATTAGTGGCGAATATTAAACAATGGATTAAAATAGATACTGAAATAACTCAACTGCAAAATGAAATAAAGGCGCGTAAAAATAAAAAGAAGGAATTGTCCGAATCATTAATGACCGTTATGAAGAAAAATGAGATAGATTGTTTTGATATTAATGGTGGAAGTTTGGTTTATAAGAAAAACACAATTAAGAAACCAATAAATGCTAAGACATTAGTTTCAACATTAAAAACATATTTTGAAACAACGCCAGCAAAGGCAGAAGAATTGACTAAATTTATTTTAGATAATAGAGAGGAACAAGTTAAAGAAACGATTAAGCGTAAAGTTGATAAATAAAATACAATACAATTCAGAAACCAAATAAGTTTCTAATTATTTTTTCTAAGATTTTGTTTTGATGGACGCTTTGTAGGCTTCTTATTCTTATTCTTATTCTTAATCGGTTTATTAACTTGTTTCTTTAATGGTTTATTATTGGGTTTCTTATTAGAACTCTTGGGTTTCTTAGGTAAAACCTTTTTGGGTGAGAGTTTTTTCGGAGAAGCCTTTTTAGGAATGCGCTTCTTATTAACTATGTTTTTAGGGGAATGAATTTTTTTCAAGGCGCCTTTAATAATCCCCTTAGCAACATGAGTAATAAACTGTTTCGCTTCTTTTGGAATAGTTATATCGCTGTGTTTATTAGAACTAGTTGGTGTTATAGAATTATCAGTTTTACTATTATCAACTTCAGATTTATCAACATCATCGGTATTTGAATTAGATGAATATTCCGTCGGAGCCGAATAATCAGTAGTCGCGTCCCCATAATCAGTAGTCGCTGCCCCGTAATCAGTGGTCGCTGCCCCGTAATCCGCGGATGATGAACCAAAATCATCCCCACCATATTGTGTTAAAACCATCTCTCCTTTTGTAATATTGGTTGTTTTGCTGATAAATAAAAAACAAACAAGAAATAGAGACGATAATAATTTCATTTATATATATTGGCAAAAAAATATATTTAAATGTAATCAATAAATATAATTATAATAAATATATAATGACTTCAACTCAAAATGAATTATCTGAAGTATGTTATTATGACCAAGACATATTAGATTGTTATATGAATGACGCAAATTACTTATCTACATCAAATGATATAATTGAATCAGAACAAGAACAAGAACAAGAACATTTGTATCCGGGATTATATAAATTGATTAAACAAGATGTAGAGTCTTACGCAGAACAATTTCCAGAAGCGACAATTCATGTATGCACATATCAAATAAATAAAACTGGGATGGCGCCATTTCTTCAATTTATATTAAGAAAATATGATAAACTTCATACTACAAAATCAGATTTGCTTTGCTTTCCATCGTTTAAATATAAAGAAGGCGATTACTCTACGGATATGTGTGAATTAATAGAAAACGTTATTTGTTTTTCATATCGGTTAAAACCGGATACATACGAATATAAAGGGTTTATTAATAATGGAAACGATTTTTACGTATTCTATGAAATAGATGATAGTTCTATTAATGTTCATGATTTATCTAGAAAGAACGACTTGTGGTTAGTTTTAATTGATGAGATTATTAATCATGAACAATCGTGTAATTTTAATATTGACCAATCTGTATGTAGTTTTTTTAAAAACAACATAGACTTTTCATATTTATTGAGACTGAACGGAGATTATTACGAAGCGCCTATTATTGCATATTCAGGATGTTCAAGTAAAAACGTTAATTTAATATCATGTTTTGGAGTACCAGAGACAATAGAAGATTATTTTGATGAACCATATTTTTATTTTACGGATTATAAAAACGCAGTTAATATGACAAATCTAAAGGATGATATATCTTCTAAATTGTGCATAGTTCGGTTTGCTCTATTTCCCGGAAATATGGGTGTAATCACAAATAGAACGAATAATAATAACGATAACACTAATGTTCCACAAAACGATATAACAAAATATGATAGTGCTTACGTAAATGCTATAAATGGTTCACCAATATGGGTATTAAAGAAATGGGAGCAACAAACATCCTTAACATGCCATTACGTAGATATGAATTCCGTAGATTTAAACATGGATGATGAAAAGGAATATTATATTATTTAATAAATTTATATAAGAAATAGAATGAATATAAAATTTCTTATATAATTATATATGCCAACAGGTCAAACAATAACTATACTTGGGTTAACATTGATATTTATATATATAATAATTCAAATACTTAATTTTTATGGAATAGGAACCGAATATTACGGAATTTACTTAGGGTTTTTAGCATTTATGTTATTATCTATAATAGTACTACCAAACACATATTCAACGATAAAATATAAACCAGAATAAACAAGAATAAAGATGAACAAACTCCTTATTTACACCTATACTTCATTTTCGCCGACATTATTGGGCGGTTCTATATTTTTTAAATCCTCTATAATCTTTGCTAAGACTGATACCTCTATTTTATCTTTTAAGTTATCAGTTATCTCAGAATCCATTGGACTTCGGTTATTCAAGTTAAAAAACGTTATCTTGAATTCTTTTACCATATTAATATTCATAGCATTAATAAGTTTCTGGCGTTTTTCTTTAGCGTTTTTATTTTTAATGGTTTCGTTTTCATTTTTCTCTCTATTCTCTTCATTATACCATGGGTTACGATAACTATCGGTTGAAACAAGAACATCGCATATTTCTGGTTTAATAATTTTGTCAAATGTATTGCTATATTTAAAGGATGATTTAAACACACTTACTATTTTTTCTGGAATTGTTGGACTAGTTTCCATTAAACGGTCAAATTCTTCTTTAGACATCTTTAGCATTTGTCCAGGGTTCATTCTCTCAGAAGGATGTTTAGCAAGTTCTATCTTTACATTTCTATAGAACTTATCCCATGCAATACCACTAACTCGGTGCGACTCATTTAACTGTGTTATTTTTAAGAACTGTTGTATAGTTGATATAATTCCACCTAAAATATTAAACCCTCCGACAACCATTGCAAAATAATTTTGGTAGTCTTCTGGAACACGAGTTTGAGCAAAATTAGCAGTTCCAGTTAAAGTAGATATAATAATAACTGGTATAGTATACCAAGCATTTAAACTAGCATATAATGCATTTGATTTTGAATGAAGCCATCTATAACACATTGCCTTATCAGCCCATTCAATAAGAATTTGTTCATGTTCTGTTGTCCAGTCTACGTCATTTTTATTAATAGTATTAAGAATATCTTGCTCATTTAATAATTCGGAGTCAACTGCATCCATATTTTATATGAACAAATTAATTTATAACAAAATATTATGGATAAAAGAATAAATGATTTGAAGCAAGATTTCAACAAGGTTGTTGATTTAAAAAACGAAAACGTAAAAATGTTTGATACATTAGATTTAAAAATAAAGAACTTAAAGGCGATTTATGCCGAATTTATTAAAAATAATAAACAACAATTATTTATTTTTGGCTTAGATTCTTTCCATTTTCAAGGAAAGTTGATAGATATAGAGTATGACGATATGAAGCGTTTATATTATGCCATAACAAATAGAGTATATTGCGAGTATTTTAAGTTATATAAGATTGTTGTTGATTATATTACCGATAATATATTAGATGATAAAAAGATGCTAGATTTAATAAAAGTTAATAATAATTACCCAATATATAAAGATTTAGAACCATTTAAACAATATGATTTTGAAATAATACAAGGTATTCATGAGACTATTATTGGTTTATTAAACGCGATACATAATTATTTGTTGAATAAAGAGCACGATTTAAAAATACACCAGGAAAAAAACGCGACTGGTTTAAATATAGATAATTTTATTCAAACATTCAACTTCAATAATGTTGTGTTAAGAGAGAAATTAGTTCTTTTTGTCGCTTATATAGAGTTCTTTCATAAATTACATACAAAATATTTTAAACGATTTACGACTAAAATGCAGTTATTTGTTAGCCAAATAAACAATGATATTAAATTTGAAGATTCTGTGGAGTTAAATAAAACAAAACGACAATCTATGTTAGAAAATTTTGAGAATGATAATATTGATAAAAATATATTAACGGCGTTGAAAAATAGTATACAATCACCAAGCAATCAACCATCAACTCCAACCTCAACTAAAATATCGGAAATGTTTCAATCAATAAATTCAACTTCTGATTCTGACGATGTGTCATCAAAATGTATATCATTAACTATAGAAGAACACGAACAATCTGTAAAGGACCAGACTCAAGTGTCAGAAACTAATAGTCAAAATAATAGTCAAATAGAACAAGACGTAGATGATGTCTCATTGCTAACGACCGACAGCGATTCTAAAACAGATGGACAAAAACTGACAAACTCCTTAGACGGACAAGAACAAGATGCGACGAAAAAACCAAAACGAAAATATACACCTAGAAAAAAGAAAGATAATACTGGCCTTTAAATTGTTTTAAGATATATATAAAAAATTGAACTAAAGTTATTACCATAAATTAATATAACATATCATTATGGAGCGCAGAATTAATAAGCGAATTGAATCTTATTTAACTAGTTTTAAGGATAGTGTCCGCGATAAGGTTACATCTCTCGGAATACAAAGCGACCAAACAAATATGTTGATGCAATATATTTATGACTATGAGCGATTAAACCTAACTAAGGAGGACTTTGCTAAGCGAAAGAGGGTTAAAAATTCGGTTCCATATTGCGATAGATGTGGTGCTAAACGAGCAAATGGTGAACAGTGCACTAGACGGAAGAAGGAAGGGGATGAATATTGCGGAACGCATATGAAAGGAACTCCGCATGGAGTTGTTGATATGCAAGAAGACAATAAGCAAAATATGCAAAAAATAGAAGTTTGGGCTCAGGACATCCAAGGAATTGTTTATTATATTGATAAAAACATGAATGTTTACCAAGCAGAGGATATTGTAACAAATAAACCAAACCCGAAGATTATCGCAAAGTATGTAAAGAATGGAGAAACTTATACTATTCCATCCTTTGGGATTTAACCCCGGATTTTATAATTTGAATTAATAATTAATTTTAAATACGCTTAAATATAATATAAAAGTTTTTTTTTATATTTTATTAATGGAGTTAGAAGAAGATGATAATTCTACTGGAATAGATGGAATTGATAATATTAGTAAAAAAATATTAATTGCCTCTGGAATAATGTTTAACACTCACGAGTATCCTGATGAAATACTTATATTTCGCGAATCCTTAATTAATAATCAAATTTATGAGGCGATAGAGAATGATATAATTGAGTTAAGAAAGGTATTGAGTTCTTCTTTATTGACGAGCCTACATAAGAGCGCTAATAGTTCACAAAAATGGCCGCTATTAAATCTAGTTAGACAAATATTAAATGTATATGGATATAAAATGATTCCAATTAGAAAGTGTGATGGTTATACAAAGGATGGTATTAAAAAATTTAAACGATACTTTCAAGTAATAAAAAAAACTTAAAATAAAAACTATATATTTGATATTGATATAAATATTATATTTTAGTAAAGTAAAGTAGATGGTGTTATTCTTTCGCGCATTAGTGACTTTTGCTATGGTTAATGGCGTAAATATGTTTAAACCGGTTAATACATATTCGCGATCTAGAAGTTTTTTTCATAGCATGAAAAAGGATAATATTGACTTAAAATCATTATCAAATTTTTATAAACCGAAGACCGTAAACCAGGAGTTATATGTGAAGCATTTAAATGACCCAAGTATTAAAATATTATTTTCTGTTGGACCCGCAGGAACTGGAAAAACTATGTTAGCCTGTAACCAAGCAATTAAAGAATTAAAAAATGGTAATGTTAACAAGATAATAATAACTCGGCCAGTTGTTCCAGTAGAAGAGGAGGAAATTGGATTTTTACCTGGAAATATAAATAAGAAAATGGACCCTTGGACAAGACCATTGTTTGACATTTTTAATGAGTTCTATCAAAAGAGAGATATAGAAACTATGTTATATAATAATGTGATTGAAATATCGCCATTAGCATTTATGCGTGGAAGGACGTTTAAGAATGCATTTATTATTGCAGATGAAATGCAGAATAGTTCTCCGAATCAGATGTTGATGTTAACTACCCGAATTGGTGATGGAAGTAAAATGGTTATTACTGGAGATTTAAAACAGTCGGACCGGGGAATAAATAGTGGGTTATCTGATTTTATAGGCAAATATAAGTTATATAACGATAGATTGATTAGGAATGGAACAGAAACAAACTTTGGAATAAAGATTATTGAATTGACTACTAGCGATATAGAGAGAAGTAAGGTTATCAACAAATTGCTTGAAATATATGATGTTACAAATATAAAGGACGCCCCTATAAAAAATAATAATTTTTCAATTTCAAATACAGTTGTTTTAAAAGAGAATGAAACAACAGTATCTAATAAATATGACGCAATTCAAAACAAAATAAATAATGCGGGAGTAAGTAATATTGATGCTGCATTAATACCATTAAGTCATATGTCACGTCGCGTTAGGGAATAAAAGTTTATCAACAGTTGTTCTTACGCAGAATAATCTGTGTAAAATTATTCCTAAAATAAATAAAACTATTGCAACATAAGTAAACGGATATCCTGAAAAATAAGAAAACATGTATGCGCCAATAAGTGTCATAATAACATCCATAACCGCGACCCCGAAAAATCTATAAGAGTGGATGCCTTTTCCTGGTTCTCCGAGGGAAGATTTATATTTACAAAGATTCATTTATAAATATAAATATAAATAAAAACAAAAAATACATTAAATACAAGCAAGAGGAGGGGTCATAGGGGAACCTAGGTTCCCCATTCAAATAAATAGTAAAGTATTAGAAGAGGGAATGAATTTAGCAAGGGGAAGTTGGGTAATAGGGTCAAAGAGGGTATCATCAGCGGCACGAAGGTATTTAACACCATTGAATTCAAAACGTTTG
>Ga0209443_1000497_pt1 | contig 26615 bp, 26 predicted proteins | sample LauGreBMM110DCMD_2_FD_187571 | JGI IMG/M metagenome (GOLD analysis project Ga0209443, IMG submission 187571) | Freshwater lake microbial communities from Lake Michigan, USA - Su13.BD.MM110.DCMD (SPAdes) (version 2) | ecosystem: Environmental > Aquatic > Freshwater > Lake | place: Lake Michigan... | reverse complement strand
GATGGTAAAATTGGAGCAGATATATCTTATTTGTCTCAATATATAAGAAACATACCAAAAAACTTGAAATTAACTATCTTTTTAAGAGGTGAACTAATTATTAATTACAAACTTTTTAAAGAAAAATATAGCAATGAATATGCAAATCCTAGAAATTTAGTATCCGGACTTGTTGGATCTAAAACTATTAAAGAAGGACTTGAGGATATTGATTTTATAGCGTATGAAATAATTTCGGATGAAGTAGCTGATATACCATCTGTTCAATTAGATTTTCTTGATAAATTGGGTTTTAAAACTGTAAATCGGCAACTAGTAGAAAACGTTAGTGTTGAAAGTTTAACAGAAATTTTGGTTCGTAATAAAGAAATCTCAGATTATGAGATTGATGGTCTTATTGTACATGCAAATTTTAAATATGAAAGAAACACAACAGGCAATCCAACTTACGCTTTTGCTTTCAAAATGCGTTTTGAAGATAATTTAATTGAAGCAAATGTGTTACGAGTTGAGTGGAATGTTAGTAAATGGGGTACACTCAAACCTCGTGTAGAAATTCAACCTGTTCAATTAGGTGGTGTAACAATCACTTGGGCATCTGGATTCAATGCCAAGTTTATTGTAGACAAATGTATAGGACCAGAAGCTATTATTGAGATAACTAGGTCTGGTGATGTAATTCCTTATATAGTAAGAGTTGTTAAAAAAGCAAAACAACCTGATATGCCTCAAATTTCTTGGAGATGGAATGAGACAAAAGTTGATATTCAAACAGATGATTATTCAGACACGAGTAATGTAAAGAAAATAGCCAATTTTTTTGCTGAATTGGGTATTAAACATGTCGGTGAAAAAAATGTGCAAAAGATGTACGAATCTGGGCTAGACAGCTTATTTAAAATAATAAGTGCTTCTGAAGATGATTTTGAGAAAGTACCTGGTTTTGGAAAGAAATTAGCCGAACGTACTTTTGTTAATATACACGATGGTTTAAAAGATTTATCTCTTCCTTTGGTGTTAGGTGCTTATGGAGTGTTTGGATTTGGAATAGGTGTCAAAAAATTAACTACTTTGTTTGAAACTTTTCCTGATATATTAGATGTATATAAAACTATGAAAAATGAAGATATTATTGTTCGTATATTGCAAATAGAAGGATTTTCTGATAAATCAGCAAAAAAAGTAGTTGATAATCTTGAAGATGCAAAACAATTTATTATTGATATTAAAAAATGTGCAACTTTTAAGGAAAAAACAGTTGAAACTCAAATTGAAAACAAACTGCAAGACATGAAGATCGTTTTATCTGGATTTAGAGATAAAAAACTTGAGGAGTCTATTGTGTTGAAAGGTGGTAAGGTTACAACATCTGTTTCAAAGCAGACTTCTTTATTAGTTGTATCTTCCAAATCGGAAAAATCTTCTGGAAAAGTAGCAAAAGCTTTAGAAATAGGAGTAAATGTTATAGATCGTGAAGAGTTTTTATTAAAATTTATGTAAGTACAATTTATTTTCTTCATATAAAATATGAAGAAAGTGTTAAAATTTTATTAATAATATTAATAAATGGAAATTGTAAGAAAAATATTTTTAGAACAAATAGAACCATATAGTAATACATTTAATAATTTGTCTGTTATTTTGACAAATAAAAAACTTTTATCAGAAGTTTTATTAGCATTGCAAAAAATTAAACCATTATATACACGTACTCATACAAGACAATTTTTATCTCATTATATTTTGTATTATTTTCAAAATGAAGTTGTTGGTGATATATGTGATAGTACAAAAAATGTAATTCAGTCGTCACAACTTCTTTTTAATGTACATCTTAAAAATGATACTACTATTTTTGAATTTGAAAACGCATTTAATGAGTATATTTTACATTTTATTGAATGGCAAAAGTTTGATAAAGAAAAATTAGCAGAAACATATGGAGATGCATATCGTTTACTTTCTGAAATTAAAGTATCTTCTCCTATTGAGATAAAAGAAGAAGTTTTAAAACTTGAGCGTACTCTTGACAAACATACCAAACAAATTTTTGGTGTTGATACGCAAAAAATAGTAAATGTCAAACAAAATCAAATAGAACAAGATATTTTGCATAAAATAGAAAAATTTGTTTGTGATTCTATACATGAAATATATTGGCAAGATATGATACAATATTTAGAAGAAAATTCGTTTGATAGCTTATGTACTGTAATAGAACATGTAAAAGTTTGTATGTTATTATTATGTGTAAATCAGAATAAACGTGATGAAGTAGAAGCATGTCTAGATGTTTCATTTTTAAAAAATGTTCTTAATGTTGGAATGGCACAAAATCAAGTTAAAAGTTTACTTAAATATTGTTTGTGCTTTTTACGTGAATATGGTCAACCTTGTCATGATTCAGAAATTGATTATATAAATAAAAATATTGATTTGTTATATACATCAGAAGTACAAAATACGATTGATTTGTTGGTGAATATTATTCGAGAAATAGCAAATCGTATAAACAAATTATTATCAGTTGTTTATGATTTTATAAACAATTAATTTGAATAAAACTTCTTAGAATAAATGAATCGTACTTCTATGTTTATTACTTGTGAGAATGAATGGGATGAAAAAACGCAAACTTTACGTGAATTAGATTTAACAGAAATGCATCAGTGTTGTGTTGAACATTGTTTAAAACCTGTAAATTTTTGTTATAATTATTGTAAAGATCATCAAGGACAAAAAGATAAATATAATACTCCTATGTTACAGTATAGATGTTTGCAAACATGTGAAGATCAAAGAAATATGTGTTTAGATACTTGCTCTTTAATTAATACACAATATTTTGGCGCAGATAATCATTATCTCAAATGTTCTAATGAGTCTGGATGTGATTCTAACGATGTTGATTGTATTATTAATAATAAAAGTTCTATTCTTAATTGTTGTAAAGAAATGTGTCCATCAAAAGATGTTGATTGTGAAAAAAATTGTAAATATTTAGAAACTTTTTATTTAAATCCACCACCATCTTTGATTGAGTCAAAGAATGATGATAATTATTGGAATAATACTAGAATAACCATTGTGTTAATTGTAAGTTTTATATTAATTTTTTTGTTTATTTTAACTTTAAAACTTTCTAAAAAAAAATTGAATTATTCCTGATTTTTTTGTACAAATAACAAATGATTGTAATCATAAATAAAAGAGTATATTTAGAACCTCAGTTTCTTGATCAAAATATTATGACTCATCTTTTTGATAAGTGCGTACAATTATCTGTAGGTGAGTGTACAAAAGAAAATGGACATGTTCTTTCTGTAAAAAGAATAGTAAAAGTCTTAAAAAATGAAGATACTATTTTTACGGTTAGTTTTGAGGCTGAAACATTAAAACCAACTGCTGGTGATAAAATGTCTGGTACTGTATGTATGTTGTTTAAAGATGGTATTTTTGCACAGGTGTCAGAAAATCAAAAAATGTTAATTCCAGCTGTGGCAATCAAAGGATATATTTATGATGAAGCAACTCACACATATTCAAATGAAAAAAGAAAAATTAAAGTTGGTGATAATATAGAAGCTATAGTAACGGCAGCGCAGTATAACAAAAAAAAATTTAGTTGCATTGGATGTCTCGCTTAAAGGCAAAAAATGATATAAAAAAATGTCAGAAATTGAAATATTAACAGAGTTCAAAACTCAATTAATTTGTTTTTTTGATGAATTAATTAGTCAATTCCCTCTTGAGGGCGATTTAGTATTAGTAAGATTATTTTTCTCAAACCAAATATCTATTCAAGATGTTATGAATTTTTTTAATCACAAAATAAATACAAATGATCAAGAATTAAGAAAAATGGTAAAAGAAAAAAATGAAGCTTTTTTTTTAGAACATAATGTTTTTGATAATCTTGGAAAAGAAAAAATAAATCATTTTAAAAAGTTGTGGCGTTCTGGTCTTCTAGATGATGAAGATAAAGAAGTTATATGGAATTGGATAGATGCATTTATTTATTTAGGAGACAAGTATACAAAAGTTGTTATGAACAAGTAATTTTATTACTTTTAGGAGTAATAAAATTATGTGTTAATTTAAAGCAAGGATAATACTAATTGAAAAATGGCAAATCATAATCGCCCAGAAAACATTCCAGGATATCAGCATCCTGATGATTTAACTTTTTATCCTTTAAAAGGTGACAAAAATTTTATAGATTCTAAAAAAAAATTTGCAAGTTCTGTAAACACTACTAATATAAAATCATATGCTTCTAATGGTATTTTTATTGACAATGAAGAAAAATGCCCAGAATGCGGAAATCCACCAATAAAAACTTGCCCATGTTCTTATAGCGATAAAATATGTAAAAATGGACATTCTTGGTATACAGACCGTAATGGAAATGCAAGAATAGGTAAACCACACAATTAAATTATATGATATTATCATATAATTTGTACTAAACAACTTATTTACTTAACAACACGTTTAACTTTGCGAACTACAGTCTTCTTTGGAGACTGCTTTTTAATTGGTTCAGCTTCATCATCAGAAGCTACCAAACTTCCAGATTCATCATCTTGAGGCTTATCTTCATCTTCATCCATTGCCGCAGCAGCAGTCTTATTTTCATTTTGAGATGCAATTACCTTTGATCGGGCTTTTGGACGAGCCAAAAGACGTTTCATACCCATCTTGCTTGGCTCTACAACAGCCTCATAAAGTTTTACTTGGAGAGCAATTTTAGCGCCTACAAAAATAGACTCAATCTTAACAGCACCTGTTGCATAACAATGCTTACCCATCAAATCGCGAGCATCCATAGTATTGTCATTTTTGTCAAAAAATTGAGTAAGAAACTTATCTTGTTTCTTTGAAAAAATCAACTTTGCATATAGAGTTGGACCTTTTCCAGGCACATTTCTAAGACCAGCTTTTCCCTTATCGTCTGTAAATTTTTCCTTCTTCCAGTATAATGGATTCAAACCTCCCTTTGCTTTTGTCAAATCTCCGCGAGTCAACTCAAAAAGATCAATTTCTTCACGGTTTTCAATCAAGTGATCAATACAATTTTCAACTATTTCATTAAAAGTATCAACCCACATTTTTTCAGCCGGTGTAACTCCATCACGGTTCCACAAGCATAAAGGAAAAGTATATCCAGTTACATTACCTGTTTCTTGACTTGTATTTTCGGAAACTCCAAATGAATATAGTCGTTCTGTTGGAATAATTAATTCACCAATTGAACCATCCTCATTACGAGTAGAAATATTGATTCTCTTAAATTCAATCTTTGCCTTACTGTCTGGAATAGATCCAACAATTGGTTCGGAAAAGATCATTCGCTTTTTAGGAATATAACCCTCAGCGGGCGTTAATTGTGTTTGTTCGTTATCTGACATTAGTTGTTTTCTTTATTCTATTATTTCCTTAAACTTGTATTATTTTTTTTCAATTTTATTTTTGCAACTTAATTTGTAACTTAATTAATAATAATCATAAAAAAAATTGCAATTATTATCATTTTTTATGCAAATGTACCAAAGACCTAAACTTATAATTAAACAAAATAAAATAATTGATATAATACCTACTATTTTTTTTGATTTTGGCAAATTATTCCACATATCTCCAACTGACATTTATTATATAATTTATATAATAAATTAATTTATTTATTAGTCTTTACTAGACCATTTTGTTTTTGACCATGGAACTACACATTTTGTAGTTACTCCAGGGTCTGTACAATCACTTATGTCAGTTTTGCTTGGTCTAATACCGTATAAATAAACCCCTGCCTCTGATTTTTTATCAAAATCTTTTTTAGAGTCATAAAGTTTTGGTCCTGTGCATCCACTTCCTCCATTAGGATTTCCTTCATCCCAGTTTGAATTTGACGGAATATATTGATTCTTGTCGCTAGCCCAGCCAATCCAACAGGAGTCCGCACCTGCTTTCTGCGCTTCTTTCAATTGGTCTGGAGTTGCAATTTTTGCTTTCTGTGCTTTTGCTATTTTGACTGCGTCATCATACGTTAGTTTGTAACGAGCGTCGTTTGTACCGGCATTGTCATAGTAATAAACTTCTGGTTCATCACCTTTTTTATTACCACCTTTTTTATCACCACCTTTTTTATCACCACCTTTTTTATCACCACCTTTTTTATTACCATCATCATCATCATCATCATCATCTGATTTTTTTACACATTTCTTGTCGCTGTTACATGATGGTTTATCATCAGGACAAGGACATGTATTACCGCATGTGTCATCGCCACATGTATCTTCTGGACATTTTGGTTTACACTTAAAAGGTCCAATTTTTTTAAAGAAAAGTACTGCAAATACTGTTCCAGTAATTGCGAATAAGAAAAATACAGCTAATCCTATATACAGACCGGTATGTGATTCTTCAACTGTTACAGTTCGATTAACATCACTCATTTATTATATAATTTATTTTATTTTTCTATAAAATTTTGTACATATGTATAATTATTAATAACTAACAATTAAGAAGGAATCAGTTTAAAGATTGTTTATTATTAACTAACAATTTAAATGCAACAAAATGTCAAAAAAGAGAATATAGAGTCAGAAAATATTCTCATTACACCAAAAACACGAAAAATTAATAACAAAGAAATGATTATGTTTGCTTTTGATGAAATAACAACAATATTAGATACAGAAATTCATAATATTCGGAATGGTTCATTAGAAAAAACAAACTGCATTAAACTTCTTTGTTCTTTAAACAAAAATATCAAATCTCTCAAGTTGCAGTGTTCTCGTGTTATTAAACAAAAATCGACTACTCCCCTTGTTTCAAACAAAAAATCGGGGTTTCAAAAGCCTGTTAAAATTTCTAGTGATCTTGCAAAATTTGCTGGTTGGCCAGCAGACGAGCTTCGTTCTCGTGTTGAGGTTACTAAATATATATGTGATTATATAGCATCAAACAAATTGCAAAATCCTGAAGATAAACGTCAAATTTGGCCGGATTCTAAGCTTCAAAAACTTCTTGGAATTAATCCTGATAAATCAGAAAAACCTTTGTATTATTATGGGATACAGACTTATTTAAAAAATCAAAATCATTTTCCAAAAGATATTAAATAGTTTTAAATCTTTAGAGTTTAATAAATGACAGTTGCTAATGACACGGACATACTTTCTCTTCTTCAAAAATGGACAAAAACCAAATTAGAAATTGCAGATTTGGAAAAGAAGATTGAAAAATTTAAACGTCTTTCCAATCGTATTATGGATCAAGAAGGAACTTCTACAATTTCAAGCGGTAATTATATTTTACGTCGCAAAGAAATGTCTAGATACACTATTTCAAAAAAAGATGTTCCTGTAGAAATATGGAAAAAATATTCACGTCCTTGCAAGTATAAGGCATATTATTTAAGTGAAAAAAAAAATAAGTAATTATTTTCATTTTTGATAAATGAAAAGTATCTAAAATTGTAATTACATATACATTCCTACTGGTGGAGAAGATAACGAAGGTTTACTAACTTCTCTAACCTTTTTAAACATTTCAATACCTTTTTCCAAGTCTTCAATGTTTAAAATAAATTTATGTTCTTTTCCAAGACTTATAACACGACGAGCATGTGACATTTTACATTTAGAAATTACATTTACAATATCACGTCCGGCACTCACAAAAATATCTTTATTTTTTTCTATTATTTCAGAGATTACATTTTTATCAACTCCTATTTCCCAATTAATATTTTTTACTTTTGAAAGAAAAATATCAGTCAATTCTGTTGGTGTGTACTCTTCAATTTTATGTTTCCACTGAAAACGACTTTCTAAACCATCGTTTACAGCAAAAAAACATTTTTGTATATCTTTTTCATACCCAGCCGCTATGCAACAAAAATCATTTGTATGTTCTGACAAAAAACTACATAGTGTGTCAATTGCTTCTTTTGAAAAAGAATCTTTATCATCTTGACCAGGTCCTAAAGCATAAACCTCGTCGATAAATAATACACCTCCTAAACATGAATTAAGCAATTTTTGTGTTTTAATTGCTGATTGACCAAGATATCCTGCTACAAAATCATCTCTGTGCGCAATTTTAAATGGTCCTGTTGTTGATAAAATATCCATTGCTTGATAAATTTTAGCTATAATATGCGCAACTGTCGTCTTTCCTGTTCCAGGTGGTCCTATAAGGATCGTGTGTAAATACTCGTCTGATTTATTTCTAACATGCATTCCTTGAATATAGTATAAAATTTGATAAAAAATGGAGTCTTTTAGAGTTTGCATTCCAACTAAATTATTTAATTCTTCTAAATGTGGTGTTATACGCCAAAGCATAATAGTGTCAATATTTTTGTAAAAAGTCATACCTTTTCCTAATTCAATAAGATCTTTAATAGAGTTAATTGGAGGCGTATCTGGGATTATGATACGTGGACGAGTCTTTTTATCTACTTTACCTTTACCTTTTCCTTTATTTTTATCTTGATCATAATCATTTTCTCTATTTCTTTTTAGCATAGTATTTTGTATTTTGTATATTTACTTTTAACTCTAAATAAATTTATTAAATAATTTTTTAACATGCATATAAACAACCTTGTTCACATAATTTTTTATGTACTTTTTTATATTTTTTTAAAGCAGAATAATAAGAAGATGAGTTTGTTTTATTTGGATTAAAATTACTTTGAAAACTATAATTTTGTATTGCTTCTAATACTTCCCATGTAAGAGGAAAATTATACCAATTAATTCTAGACATAATGTGATTAGGATATGTTTGTAAGTCTCCTAGAGATGTTCGTTTGACAGCATGCCCAAAATCAATTATAACAAGTTTATTATTATTACTGCACATAATATTACCAATGTGCAAATCCATATGCAACCATCCAGCATTTCTTAATTTTTTCATGTATTTATCAAGTTGTGTCCATAATTGTTTAGAAGTCATTTGACATTCTTCGTATGGTTTTAACTTTTCTATTACAGCATAACCTTTTCCTTTACAAGTCCACGCAGCAAAAAGTTTAGGTGTTATATTATATTTTTTTAATTCTTGTATAGCTAATATTTCTGTAAAAAATTCATGATTTGCTTTTTGAATTTTAAGTACATAATCGCAATTTTTAGCATTACAAGCAACATAAGCTTTTCCAACAGTTCCTATGCCAATAAGTGTTTTTTTTTTCCAAATTTTATTTTGTTCACAATTTTCTGCTAATGATTCAAAAACAATCGGAATACCAGGACCAAGCGGAATTATATCAGAAGATTTTTTCTTTGATAAAAGTAATTTACCAATACGACCATCTTTATTAACGCAACGTCCAGATTCAGGGTTGATAATTTTATTATTTTCACATTTGACGCTAGTCTTTGTTGTTGCTAAAATTAGCTTTCCAATTCGACCATCTTTGTTAACGCAACGTCCAGATTTAGGGTTAATAATTTTACCAGGTTTACATTTAATCATTTTATTTATATTTAAATAAAATGAAATGAAATTTTAAAGATTTGTATTTAAGTTTTAAGACGCCAAGTGTGTATACCATTAATATTTGGTATACTTTTATACATATTTCCATCATTTCCAATTAAACTTTTACCTTGACATTGATTTGCAGGATATGGAGGACTTTTTCTGGTCAAAGAATTATATTTTGCGGTTGTTTGTCGTGTACAACCAGATTTGGTCTTCTTTACACTCTTTACACTCTTCTTTACACTCTTCTTTACACTCTTCTTTACACTCTTCTTTACACTCTTCTTTACACTCTTCTTTACACTCTTCTTTACACTCTTCTTTACACTCTTCTTTACACTTTTCTTTACACTCTTTGAAAGTTTTTTTGTAGAAATAATCATTTTTCCAATCTTACCATCTTTTTTAACACAACGTCCAGAATCAGGATTTATAATTTTACCAGCTTCACATTTAACCATTTATATTATAGTAATAAAAAAATAAGAAAAAGAGTGTTAAAAAATAAAAATGAAAGTATATTTGAACATGTTTAAAAATATTAAACCAAAACATGGGAATAAAAAGTTCATTTAATTCGTTTTTACGAGATACGTGTCCGGATGTCTTTGAGCAAATTCATATTTCTGAATATAGTTTTCAAAAAGTTGCTATTGATATTTCTTTGTACATGCATAAGTACAAGGCTGTGTGTGGAGACAGATGGCTTTCTGCTTTTATCAACTTGATAGCTAGTTTAAGGCGCAATGAAATCCATTGCGTATTCATTTTTGATGGAGGAGCTCCAGCAGAAAAAATGGGAGAACAGGCTAAAAGGAGAGATACTCGTGAAAAATTAGATAATAAACTTTATGATCTTGAAGAAGCTTTAGAAGATTATAATAAGACCGGTGTTGTTGCAAAATGTCTTTCAGATCTTTATTCTCGAAGTAGATCACCTAAGAGGCTTCTTGGAAATCGCGAAAACGGAGTAGATATGAATTGGGTTGAAAAAAAAATAGCACAAAAAAGAGGGCAACTTTATGATGTTTCACCTCAAGATTTTGAAGATGCAAAGGAACTTTTTAAAATTTTACAAGTTCCGTTTTATACTGCTCCTGGAGAAGCAGAAAAAATGTGTTCAGCAATGTGCATATCTGGTTTTGTGTCAGCTGTTTTATCTGAAGATACAGATGTTATGGCGTATGGAGCACCCATATTTCTTACTAAAATAGATACTTCTTCTGATACATGTGTTAGAATTAAACACGATTATTTGTTAGAACAGTTATCTTTAACCATAACAAATTTTTTAGATCTTTGTATAATGTGTGGTACTGATTATAATTCTAATATACCAAAAATAGGAAGTAAAACAGCTTACAAACAAGTAATTCAATATGGTAGTATTGATGAAATTGGGTTAAAAACAAATTTAGATATATCTATTCTTAATCACAATCGAGTAAGACAATTATTTACAGATTTTAATTGCGAAAATGAAGCAATGATAAAAATTCCGTATTGTGGTTCTCCTGACTTTTTATTGCTTGAAAAATTTGTTTCATTACGAAAAATACAAATAAATATCGATAAACTTTGTAAAGATTTTACTCATAATATTGTTGTCTTTGAGGAAAGCGAAGATGAAAATATTTGATTTTGTAAAAATAATCAGCTTTTGTAATAAAATGTCTAAAGGACAATATTACAAAACATCGGATTTTATGAGAGATAAAGAAATAAAATCATATTTACCAACACCTAATTTGATTGCTCGTGATTTGGAAACTGAATTTGAATCTGAATCTGAGATATCAAAATCAAAAAATGCAAGTATAAACCTAAAATGGACTACTGAAAAATACGCAAACCCAGGAGATCCTCGGGTGTGGGGTCCAGCTTTATGGTTTAGTTTGCACAATGGTGCAGCGCATTATCCAGTTAAAGCATCCCCTTTTTTTGCAAATCGAATGAAAGGATTTATTCTTGGTCTTCCTGTTATGATACCATGTGAAAAGTGTCAAGATCACGCAATTGCATATATTGAAGAAAATTATCATAGATTAAATGAAATTGTTAGCGGAAAAGAAGAACTTTTTAATTTTTTTGTTTCTTTTCATAATTATGTTAACAAACGTTATGGTAAGCCTGAAATGTCTTTTAAAGATGCATACACTCTTTACACTGGAAATGTAAATGTTACAAAATTATCATATTAATACTTTTGATCATAGTTTCATCTAAACACATCTCTGGTAAAATAAAATTGAATGTCAATAATAGAAAGCAAAAATATTTTAAAAATGTCAAAAGAATTAAAACTTAAACCAAAACAGGAAGAAGCTTTTTCGTCTCTGGCAAAAGGAGAAAGCATTTTTCTTACTGGGCCAGCAGGAACTGGTAAATGTTTGGGTTTTAACACACCAGTTATAATGTTTGACGGTTCAATTAAAATGGTACAAGATATAAAATCAAATGAGTTGATTATGGGAGATGATTCGACTGCAAGAAAAGTATTAAGCACAGCTAAAGGTAAAGATGAATTGTTCAAAATTAAGACAAGATGTGGTGATTCTTATATTGTAAATAGTGCGCATATTCTTACATTTAAAGTTCTTAAATATATTATATATAAGAAAAATAGAACTTTTTTATCTTGGGGTGATAAAAGTGGTAATGTATTATGCAAAAATTTTGTAGATTATGAAGAAGCAAAAATTTTTTTTGATAACTTACCTAATATTATAGATTTGCCTATTATTGAATGTATAGAAAAAAATAAATGTCGATCTTGGCAAAAACATTTTCAAGCAATTTACACAGGTCTTGATTTTCCAGAAAAAAAGTTAGAAATACACCCTTACTTTCTTGCAACATCAATAAAAAATATGACTATTAAACATATACCTCATGAGTACAAAACAGGATCTAGAGTACAAAGATTAGACTTACTTGCAGGTTTAATAGATAGATCTGGTTGTTTAACATTAAAAAATACGTATGAAATAAGACAAAAGTCTAAAATATTAGTTGACGATATTTATTTTATTGCAAAATCTCTAGGATTTAATGTTTGTATAAAAAAAGATAATAGAAATTCTGTTTTAGTATATAGAATTTACGTATCTGGTAATATATTTGAAATTCCTGTTATAATTGCAAAAAAACCAATTTATCTAGATAAAAATTCTGAAAATTTGTCTTCTCGTATAAAAATAGATTCAATTGGAATAGGAGATTACTATGGATTTGAGATTAATGGAAATCATCGTTTTGTGTTAGGTAATTTTATAATAACACATAACACAGCTGTAATTAAAATGTTTATGAAAGCATATCAAAATTCTCGTAAAATAGCTGTGACTTCGACAACCGGTACTTCAGCACTTTTGTTGAACGGCACAACAGTTCATTCTTACTTGGGTATTGGATATGGAAATGGAACTGTAAATTCTATGGTTGAGAAAATTTGTACATGGTCATGGCTTCGAAAAAGATGGATTGATCTTGACTGTTTATTTATAGACGAAATAAGCATGATGGATCCAGATATATTTGACAAGATAGAAGAGATTGCACGTCTTGTTAGGCGTAAAACGGCTCCATTTGGAGGAATTCAAATAGTTCTTTCTGGTGATTTTTTACAACTGCCGTGTGTTGGAACAGACAGATTTTGTTTTGAGGCAATATGCTGGAATAAATGTATAAAACGTACAGTGTATTTAAATGAAATTATGCGTCAAGGAGATATTACTTTTCAAGAAGTATTGAATAAAGTTCGGGTTGGTAAAATTGATAAACAAGTTAAGGATGTTTTAAATTCACGTATAGGTGCAATATTACATAATGAATTTGGAATTAAACCAACTTGTCTATATTCACATAATAGTGATGTTGATTTAATAAATGATGAAGAATTAGATAAGCTAGCAGAAGATGGAAGACAATTCTATGAATATAAAATGGATACAATAGTTTATTCGGATGTTACAAACAAAACAGCTGCTTTAGAGAAATTTAAAAAGTATTGTACTGCTCCTGAAATTCTACAAATTTGTATAGGCGCGCAAGTTATGTTATTAAAAAATTTGGATATTTCTAACGGCCTTGCAAATGGAAGTAGAGGAGTTGTAACAAGTTTTGTATCTGATATGCCAAAAGTACGTTTTTTAAATGGTGAAGAAAGAATAATTGAACAAAATATTTGGGAAATAGAAGAAAATGATAAAAAGATTCTTCGAGCTCAACAAATTCCTTTAAAAGTTGCATATGCAATTTCTATACATAAAAGTCAAGGTTGTAGTCTTGACTATGCGGAAATTGATTTATCTGGTGTATTTGAATATGGTCAAGCATATGTTGCTTTATCTCGTGTTAAAAGTCTTGACGGATTAAGTATTATTGATGTTAATTATGATTGCATAGAAGCTCATCCAAAAGCTATTAATTATTATGAAAGTTTGAATTAAAAGTTAATACAAAATTGTATTAACTATTTTTTTTGGAATGCACGTGCGTGGAATTGTATACATTTCTCCAAGTTTCTTGGAAGCAGCAGATGATTTATTTACGTCAATTGTTTGATTTATATCTACAAGAGCTTGAAAAAAATCAACTGGGTCTGCATTTTCTTCTACTTTTTCCATAAAACAAGCAGAGTTATAAGAATCTTCTTTATTTAAATACATTTTATAAAGAATTTCGTCAAAAAATGGTTTTGCCCAATTTCCTTTAACACCTAAACAGTTTGATAAACATAAATTTATATATTTTTGAGAATCAGGAGGAAGAGTTTTTACATCTGATATATATTTTGGGTCATATTGATAATTACTAGCAATAGAATTAGCTATACAAAACGCTGTTTTCTTTGTAACACATAAATAATTATATGACATGCTTCCAATAGGTTTTTGAAGTTGTGAAAGATTCATAAACTTATACATAGCGTCAGCAAATTCCTGAATTTTTATTTTGTCCCAACCATTTGTAGGAGTGTTAATTTTAAGACATTGCCCTTGACTACATAAGTTTTCATCTGGGCAATCACAAGGTCCACCACAACCATTTGTATTAGCTCCGCACTTGCCATCAGTATTGCATATAGAATTTGGTCTACATGAGTTACATGTTCCATAACTACACACATTTGCAGGTCCGCAAAAACAATTGTCAGTAGTGCATTTAGAACAAATACCACCACAATCATCCGAATCACCACAATTTTTATGCCAACAGTTTTTAATACATGAAGAATCTGGATTTACATTTTTATCTATACATTTTCCATTATTGCAAACTTTTTTGTAAGGGCACTGACAGATTGTACAGTCTTCACAAATTTCTCCACACTCATTTTTATCACCACATTGAAGCTGATAACAATTTGAACTGCATTCTTTGGGTTTAGTTTTATGTTTAGAATCACTGCAAGAATTAATTGCATCAGCTGTTACTTTTGTCAAAATATTTTTGTCCATTAAATCTAAAGGATCTACATTTTTTTCCATGTATTTAACACAGCATTCAGAATTATGACCAATATATGTTTTTTCCAAAATTGCTACCATTGCATTGAAAAATTGTTTTGTCCATTTTCCTTTTACTCCATCACAATCTCTTAGACATGTTTCAGCGTACAATTTTCTCATTTTTTCATCTTCGAGAACTGTATTTGGATTTGTAGCATACGAAGATAAATATGGATAATTTTTAGATACAACATTTGCTATACAATCGGTAATCTTTTTGGTAAAACAAAATTTTTTAAATTCATCAGTAGAGTCTGGATCAGAATTTAGTTTTAATAGCAAAGAATTTGAAAGCGCTTGTATTTTTTCAGAGTTCCATCCTATTACATTAATATAAATTAAATATGCTAATATTCCTAATAATCCTAAACATGCTATGACAACAAAACATATTTTTATTATTTTTTGTTGCAAAGGAGTCATTTATTATAAATAATAAATGAATTGTTTTATTCCAATTTTTCTTTCATTTGTTCGTAACCACTTGAAAACATATTTAATTTTTCAGATGAACTAACATTAAATTCAAAAAATTTTAAAGATGATTTTAGATTTATATTTATAATTTTACACTTGTTAGATGCCAATCGTATTTTGTAATTTATTGCTTGATTAACAGGAACGTAAATTATATTGTAAATAAATTCTAGAGTATTAACGTCTGACTCATTACTAAAATTATTTGTTTGGGGACTAACTACAACACCTAATATCTTTTCTCCCATTTTTTCACCCAAATCAATAGCAAAATTATCTGAAATTGCACCATCTACATATGTACAACTTCCATATCTATAGTTTTCAAAAATAAGAGGCAAGTTAGAAGACATGCGAAGAGCTGTAATACAAGGAAGGTGAGGATATGTTTCCCATGATAAATATTCTGTTCTATTTTCAGTTAAATTATGAGTAACGCAAACTAAAGTTTTACCAATTTTTTCTTTCAAATCGTTTAGTGTTGGAAGATAACCTATTTTTGAAATACTCATTTTTTCTAACTGTTCTTGAATACTTGAAAACGAACTTGCTCCTCGCCCTTGTATCATAGCAACAATATTAAAATGTTGCATTTTTTCCATAAGTTGATTAGTGCATATATAAACCATAATCTCTATTGGAGTGTAACCAATAGCTAACAAATAACAAATCATTGCACCTGATGAAGTTCCTACATATATAACTAGATTTTTTAATAGATAATTGTCAAATGCGTATTGAATAGCCCCCAAAGTTACAAAACCTCTTGTTGAAGCACCTGAAAGAACTAAAGTATCATAATAAATAGGTTCTTTAATAATTTTTTCGTTTTCCATTTTGTTTAATACAATTTGTATCTTTAAAGTAATTATACATCTAATACTTTTTTAAGCAAAAGAATACATATAATAGCTAAGGCAACTATAGCTATAATATAAATAGTTTTATCTGTGTTATAAAATTTTGAACAAATTGGACAATTTGCAATGTGTTCTGCTACATCCAAACAACTTGGTGTACCAATTGGCATATTAAAAGTTTTAAGGTTATTTTCTGGACTACTAATTGGATCTCCCCAAGACACAATTGCCGGTTCTAAATGTTTTTCTGGTAATAAACGTTCTCTTTCAATTGGTGCCATACCAGATTGATTAGAAACTACATGATTATTATTTCGAATATATTTTCCAATTTGTTCAGATTTTCCAGGTGGTAAACCAGAACCATAAAAAGAATCACCGGTTTCTAAATCTTCTAAATCAGGCAACATATGAAGAGGTGTAACATTTTGCATATTATTGCTGTATCCCATTTATATTACGAAAATACAAAAATAAATTATAAAAACATAACATCTTCTACTGGCACATCTTTTCCATTTACAATTAACTCATACGCTCTTACAAGATGAGGATCTTTATGCGCGTTAACAATTGAACTTAAAATTATCTGAAAATTTGCACATTCATTTATAGTTTCAGATGAATCTTGTTTTTCATTTTCTTGTATTTTTATTTTTTTAGGTTTAAAAATTACCTTAACTCCCTTGTCCAGCAAATTTTTGTATTTTTTTGTTTTCTTTAAAGCTTTGAATTGATCATAATTACCAGATAAAGTAACTTTAAGAGTATCTTCAGTGTCAGGTACTATATAACTGTCTACATCTTCTACATCCATATATATTATTTTTTTTCGAGGAAGATTTAAATCAATCTCTTCTCTTTCATAATTCTTTTTGTTGAATTTCAAATAAGCTATAATATTTTTTTCACTTTCTCCAAAAGCATTTTGCAAAGCAGAACCAGTATAATAAATATTTTCTTGTGGAATTTGTCTAGAATGAATATGACCAGAAACAACATTTGGATAATTTAATGGCCATTTATCACCTTCAACTGAAATAATAGCACCCATTTTGCATCCAGCAAATTCTTGATGCGCAAATATACAACTAGCATCAAGCCATTCTCCATCAAAAGTGTTTAAAGCTTCTTGAAATCTACCAGCCGGTACGTAAGGAATAAAAATAAACTTTTCATCATCAATAGTTTCAGAAAGTACTTTGTCTACAATAATTGTGTTTTCCCATTCTTTCATACCAGAAAGCCAGTGATTTTCATTCAAAAAAACTTGATTGTTTATCATGTCATGATTTCCAACTAAGACATATGTTTTTGCAATAGCACGTAACTTGTCAATCATTTCATATGCTTTATTTAAAGCAATAGTGTGCAAACGTTCATGAGTATGTAAGACGTCACCAAGAACAATTATTAAATTTGGTTGCGTTTTTATAGCTAAATTTACTATTCCTAAAATTAAAAGATCAATTTCTGGTATATTTGCAACTTGAATATGTGGATCTCCAATACAAAGAACTGTCGCTGGCATTTAATCTATAACTATATTCTAGTTATAGATTTCAATTTTATAAATTCGTATCATTTAATTGATAGAAGGTTGATCGGTAGGTAAGTGTTTTAAATATTGTGTTTTTTCTTTATTTTCATTAGAAGAACTATTCTTTTCGTTTTGAAAACGGCGAATCATCTTGTTCAAATTTGTAGGACTTTGTTCATTCAAAACTTGAATTACTTTTTCGAGAGAAATACGATTTGTTTTTCGATTTGCCTCGTGGAAAGCATGACACTTGCGAATAACATTGTATTCATCAACTGCTACAGTTACCCACTTCTTCTTAATATATCGAGCTACATAAGAAGAGTAAATATTCTGTGCAATACCATAAATTGCATTTTCATATTCTTCAAAAATATTTACACTATCAGGATAAAGATGATATAAATTGTCGACTATTTCTGGATTCATACGAACCTGTAGATAACGATACTTGATACTTGGTTCATTACCACGAACTTTAAAATATTGAATATAATCATTATGCAATACTTTGTATTGCTTATTATTAGGTGCAAAAATAATAACTCCCTGTTTGTGACAAATATCAATTGAATTAACATATTCAACTAATTGCGTTGTATTAGAAAATGTATGTCTTGTTGGATATGGAATATTAATTTGTTCATTCAACAATAACTCTTTATTTAAAAAAGTTCCAACATGAAAAAGAGTTGGTCTTTTTGGCGCAGAACAAACAATACGATTTTCCTCATTATGAAGTACTAAAAACATATATTGCTTTGTTGGATCTAAAGTATTTTGAAAACGTTCCAACAAACCTTCATCTCCGACAGGAATACTATTTCTAAGAGTTTCATTGTTTTCAACTTCTGATTCAAGAGCACGCTTAAAAGTAGTACCAAAAGACTCCTTTGAAGACCACTTGCTTCGAAAAGCATTTAGCTTACGATGAGTACAAGTAAACCACTTATTTGAAAAATGAAACATACGAATTAACGCACCTTCGTATGCGTCAAAAACAGTGCACTGATCAAATATAGGATTAATAGTTTTGTTAATACTATCTTTATCGGTATGAGAAAATTCAACAGTATAAGGAAAAGCATGCATAATAATATCTTGGCCGTGGAAAACAACTCCGCGACATTGGTTAATTATGCTATCTTCTTCAGGTTCGCAATTAACATAACAATATAATTCTAGACCAGTTGCATCATCTTTGTCTGTCATGCTTACTCGATTACCTAACTTTTCGATTGTTGCACGTGTAAACTTGGATAAATCATCCGCAATCTCTTCAGAAGCTAAAGCATTAGCAATTTCATTCTTGACAATGGAAGTCATGATTTGTTTTATTATTTTTTAATAAGTTCTTAAACCATTTCATTTTTATTTTTGTGTTTTATTTATTTAATTAATTGTTGGTTGAATTTTTGCTAAAGTAATCATATCACCACCATGAGTTTCTAAAACCATAGGTATATTGTTTTGTTTACACTTGTTTAATAAATGTATTAAACTTTCAAAACTATCTCGCCAAATTTCTCCTTCTCCCAAGCACGCATGTAAGTCTTTTTTTGAACCTAAAAGAGCTGCACTATCGTTCAAATGTAAAAGATAAAAGATTTCAAGACCTAATAATGTCTCAAAATCTTTAAACATTCTATCTATCTCCGAAACTAAACGTAAATCATAATCGCCTTGTCCCCAAATGTGTGCGGTATCAACACACACCTTTACATGTGGTTTATTTGTAGGATTCAAAAGATCAATGACAATTTTAAGTTCTTCAAAATTGCGACATAATTTATTTCCTTCTCCTGCACAATTTTCCAAGAGAAGAACTGAGTTTTTTGGAAATTTAATCATATTTAATGTTTTAGAAACGGTAATATGCCCATCATGCCTATCAGGATAAGATCCTGGATGAATTACAACTCCTGATCTTTTTTCTGAAAAATTTGCAACAATTCCTAATTCATATTCAAGTGCTTGTAAAACTCCTTTTAATTTTCTATCAACTTCTTGATTTCCGTTCCAAGCTAAACATCCTTTGGCAGATTGACCAGCAAGATTTGCACAAAAAGGGTAATGTGTAAAAACATTCATTGGAAAACGATGAATAATTTTTTTAGTATTTTCAATGTCTTCTTGATCAATTTTGTTTCTTTTCCATGCATTTTTAGGATCTCCAATGAAAAATTGTATTGTATACATTCCAGATCTTACTCCATGTAAAATAGTATTGGTAATATATTCTTCAAAATGCGAGTGTTCTCCTACTTCCCAAAACATTGAAAAAACATTTGTCATTTAGTTTTTGTTGTAAAGAAACAATAATAATTCAATTTAATATTTTTTTATATATTTCCATATAAACATGTTGGAGAAAATAATGTTTTACATTTATTACTCGTACAATATGCCATAAATGAAAAAGTTGACTGAAATGGTGTAATAAGATAGTCGCATTTTGTCATTAGACTAAAATCAATAATTTCATTATTATCTATTGTACCAGGAGATAAATGAATATTATATTGGGGATTGTCGTATATAAATTTATTTACCCATTCTATATCATCATTATGTGTATAATGTAAAAAATGTTCACCTCCAACTTTACGAATACCTCCTGAAAAAACTATTATTACAATTTTATTTTCGGTTTTTAATATTGTGTCTAAACTTTTGTAAACATATTCTATATTATCTTTATTAAATTCTTCAACTGATTTTTGTAATTGTTGTATTACATCTCCTCGTCTAAATTGAATTCCTACTATTTTAATTTTATCGGTATTTATACTATTAATATAGGAATCTGTTGTATCATTTATTTGATTATCTATAATAGTTAATTCATTTTTAATAATATCAATATTTTCTTTAAAATAATTAACGTTTTCAAAATGACCATCTAGTATAGTATTATCATTTATATCATATATATATTTATCAAAATAATTACTTCCATTTGGTTGATTGTATGTGTGTATAATATTTGAAGGATTTGAATTTTTAATATTAAAATATTTTAATAATTTTGATTGTCCATGCCATTCAATATCTGTATTAATATAAGAATCATAGTTTTTTATAATTGCTATATTTCGTAATGCAGCATATTGAAATAATTGATTTCCGAGTCTTCCTTTTAAGTTTATTGTTATAGTCATTTTATTATAAAATTATATTGTTTATAAATCATTAAAATAAAATTCATTTGCATTTTGATTTGCGCATTTAAGATTTTATCTTCGAGGTGATTTACGAGGTGAACGACGCTTAGATTTACGAGTTGATTTACGAGGTGATCGGCGCTTAGATTTACGAGTTGATTTGCGAGGCGAACGACGCTTAGATTTACGTTTCGGAGATAAACCTTTGCATTTACGATTTTTTGGACAGCTTTTACTGTCTCCTCCTTTAGTCCAAAGATTTTTACAAGCCCAGTAGCGAGCAGTTAATTTATCATTTGCTGTAGAGCATTTATGTCGCGCTCGAAAATTTTCGCGGGCTTGACTGTTGTAGTTGTGACCATACCCAGTTGCCCCAAAGTGTATAATTTTTTCTATACCTCGAGAACAAGCTTTAACAACACGTTTTTTAGCAGGTTTCCATGATTTTTCGGGTTTATTACAAATCATATTTTTTTTAGTTTTGACAGATGGCATTTTATTTTACATGAAAATAAAAGTTTATATTTTATTTTGTAACAGATGGTATATCATTAAAAGACAATTCTAAAATATTTAAAGGTGGTGTTATACTAATATCTTTCTTATCAAAAGACAATTCAAAAAAATCTTGCAATGTTTTAAGTTCTGAACTACTTATACATGACATATCTGATTCACTCGAACATGAAGGCATGGAATAAAGAGATTCTCCTATATCTTCAATATAAATTCTTGGTTCTAACTTTGTCCAATCGTTTAAGTTTGAATTATTTAAGTTTGAAAAATCAATGACTTTTTCATGTTCCATTTCAACATAATTTTTATCTAAATTGTAACTTTTTAGATCTTTAGACCCCATTTAATTTCTATTAAAAATTTTTTAAATTAAATCAATTTAAATTTCTACACATACTTGATATTTTTTTTTGATTTATTTATATACAAAATAACTTATTAGTATTTAAAAACTGATTTCTTGTTCATCTAAAATGGTAAAGAAACATCATCATGTTAAAGTTATTAGAGTTCCATTAAAGAGATCACCAATTGATAGACCTCAAATTTTTCCACGAATGCCACGTCTTTATTTAGAGTTGATTGAAAATAAAGCTAAAATTAAACAAGATTTAATAAATAAGGAATACATTCCTTATGTTGAACCAGAAAAACAAGACTTTATAGATAGTACACCTACAAAAAAACGTGAAAAATTTTCAAAAAAAGAGAGTAACTACGATACTGATTCTGACGAATCAATTGTATCTATTCCTCATCATAAGAAAAAGATTGAAAAAGATTTTGGCAGCAGATTAGATTATTTATTAAGTGATGATAGTGATGATGAAAAGAAATCTCGTGGAAAAGAGTCTAACTCGTCTGATAGCGATCGTTCTATTGAAGAAAAGAAAAATGACAAAGATAAGTACAAATATAAGAACAAAGACGACGATAAGAACAAAGACGACGATAAGGACAAAGACAAAGATAACGATAAAGACAATGATAAGGATAATTCTTCCGATAATTCGGATGATTTATCAGTTAGATTAAAACAATTATTAAATGAAGATAGTTGTAGCGAGGTAAGTTTTGAAAAATCGTCTGAACGTTCTTACAAAGAAAAAAAAGATAAATATAGTCGTCATCGAGATGTTAGAGGACATAGTATTCAACATCAAGGAGTTCAAAATTCAGCACCTACTTTGTCTGAATTAGAACGACAGGGTGGATATGTTCCTAGAAAAGAGTTACGTGATATTAATCAAACTACTATGAATGAACATCAAGAAGAAGATTCAAAGCGCGAATTATTGTTCAAGTTTGATCTTCTTCGAAAATCTTATCCTACTTCTATTATTCCAGAATATACTATTCATACAGATATTAGAACTATGCAAAAATCTTATGGAGACAGCGTAAGGCGTCTTTCTTTAGATTCATCTGTTGAAAATTACAAAACTTATATAGTTTATGGTTTTATGGCATGTGAGTTTATTTTTGGAAATTTTTTGGGGTTTGATATGCAAGGGTTTACTCAACAACAGATTTTGTCTATGAATTCATATGAAAAATTATTAATTGAGTTAGGTGAAAAGAGTTATGTGCCAACTGGTAGCAAATGGCCTGTTGAGTTGCGTTTGCTTTTTATGATTATTATGAATGCCGCATTTTTTGTTATTTCTAAAATGATTATGAAGAAGACTGGTGCAAATCTTTTAGGAATGGTTAATACCATGAATGCCGCACCTACACAAGCATCTGCTGCTTCACAGCGTAAAAGAAGAATGAAAGGTCCAAATTTAGACCTTGATGAAACAGATATTTAAAATTATTTATTACTTAACAAATTTTTGTTATAATTTTACTCAACTTTTCTAGACAATAAAAATACATAAAATATTGTTATTTATTTTATTTTTAATTTAATTTTTTGTATCAAAAAAAAAGATACAAAATGAATTAAAATAAAAATGTCGCTTACAAATAAATGTCTAAATACAATTTGGAATGCGGTATGTCTGAAAATGACTGTGTAAAATCTAATTACTGTTATCCAAAACATGATATCATATCTTTGGCAAATGAATGCGGTGTTGATACTAGTGGTACTCGTAAAGAAATTTGCAAACGTATTGCAAAAAAAATAAATGGACAACGTAACGCACCAACATTAAAATCAGGGCTTGAATGCGGTATGGATGAAAAAAAATGCAAAACTTCTAGATCATATAATAAAGCTGATATTGTAGAATTAGCAAAAAAGTGTGGAATTGATACAAATGGCAGTCGCGATAAACTTTGCGAGGGAATTGCTAAAGCAGTTGCTAGTATTGATTTCCCACCAAAATCACCACCAAAATCACCACATAAGGTAGCTAAGGCATCACCTAAGGCACCACCCAAGGCTGAAACCAAAGTAACAGATAAAAAATTAGGGCTTGATTGTGGAATGGATGAAAAAAAATGCAAAACTTCTAGAGCGTACAATAAAGCTGATATTGTAGAATTGGCCAAAAAGTGTGGAATTGATCCAAACGGCAGTCGTGATAAACTTTGTGAGGGAATTGCCAAGAAGATATTAAGTGGTGATTTTCCTGGTTCACCAGACCCTACACCTAGTTCTACGCCAAGTTCTCCCGAACCAACTCCTGAACCTACGCCTACCCCTACGCCTTCATACAATTTAAAACCAGGTCTTGACTGCGACATGGATGAAAAAAAATGTAAAACTTCTAGATTATACAATAAAGCTGATATCGTAGAATTGGCCAAAAAGTGTGGAATTGATCCAAATGGCAGTCGAGATAAACTTTGCCAAGAAATTACCAAAAAGATATTAAGCAAACCTAGCAAACCTGAGACTTCTAAATGCCAACTCAAAGATATTACTTCTATTGAAAAATTACTAGAAAAATCAAAAGAAGATTTATTGTCTTTGTGTGTTGCAAGAAAGTTACAATGTGATTCATCATGGACTAAAAAGCAAATTGCAACAGCTTTGTTTTCATCTGCTAATATTGTAAAAGATCCTGTATGTCTTGATAAGATGGAAAATCTTCCATCTGTTGAAGATTTATTATTATATTCTAAAGAAGTTTTAAGAAAAATGTGTGATGCTAAAAATATAAATTATAAAAAAAAATGGACTAAAATAGATCTTGTTCAAGCATTAAGTGCGTGTGTATGTGAAGCAGAAGCAGAAACTGAAGTAGAAATGGAAGTAGAAACAGAAGTAGAAACGGAAGTAGAAACAGAAGTAGATGACACGCCTTCACCTATTAAAATATCAATTAAAAAACCAAGTAAACCAAGCAAACCGAGTAGCCCGAGTAAACCAATTGGAGGAATGTGTCATGGCAATAAAACATATGAACAATTAAAAAATATGAACAGTTCTGAATTGAAAAAAATGTTTGAAGAGTTAAATTTAATGGGTAGACCTTCCACAAATCAAGGAATAATAGATTATCTTTGTGCAAGTGAACAGAATAAAAAATGTTCATCTCCTAATTGGGAATGCGAAGGTGATTTAGTTTGTGATGCTAGTGTAAAAAAAGGATACAATCAGGGAGTATGTATTCCAAAAACTCTTGCTGAAAATCGCGGGTTAAAACATATTAAAATTAATGGAAAAAATGTATATGGTAATCCAGCGGCAATAAAAATATTAGAAAAAGCATTAGTTACCGATAAGAAATCACCGCCTAAATTTCCAGTTAGTGATGATGAGGGCCCTCCTGTTTATAAATCACCTTACAAATCACCTCCTAAATTTCCAGTTGATGATGAAACACCTCCTGTTTATAAATCACCTTACAAATCACCGCCTAAATTTCCGGTTGATGATGAGGGCCCTCCTGTTTATAAATCACCTTACAAATCACCGCCTAAATTTCCGGTTGATGACCAAACCCCTCCTGTTTATAAATCACCTTACAAATCACCGCCTAAATTTCCGGTTGATGACGAAACCCCTCCTGTTTATAAATCACCTTACAAATCACCGCCTAAATTTCCGGTTGATGACCAACCCCCTCCTGTTTATAAATCACCTTACAAATCACCGCCTAAATTTCCGGTTGATGACCAAACACCTCCTGTTTATAAATCACCTTACAAATCACCGCCTAAATTTCCGGTTGATGACCAAACACCTCCTGTTTATAAATCACCTTACAAATCACCGCCTAAATTTCCGGTTGATGACGAAACACCTCCTGTTTATAAATCACCTTACAAATCACCGCCTAAATTTCCGGTTAGTGATGATCAAGCCCCTCCTCCTTATAAATCACCGTTTATTGACAAGATTACTAAAAAACCTTTATCTTTATTTTCGGATCAAACTCCTAGTGACAAAAAACCTTCATTTTTATTTTCTGATGAGGCGCCTAGTGTTAAAAAACTTTACAAACCAGCTGGTGTTGTTGCACCTTCATTCTTATCTTCACCTAAAATTCCAATTGCTGAAGACACCCCTGTTTTAGACAAAAATTATGAAGAATTAAAATCTCGATTAGACAAAATGTCTTTTAGTGAATTAACTAAATTATTTGGCAAAAACGCTGGACAGGTAAATTTATTTGATAGACCAAAAACAACAGAAGATATGAAACATTATCTTTTAGCTCTTGAAAAGAATAAAAGGTGCAAATCTCCAAATTGGGATTGTGAAGATGGTTTGGTTTGTGATGCTAGTAACTTTTTTAACAAACCATCAGGAGATGGGGTATGTATTTCACAAAAAACAGCAGATGGACGCAAATTTAATCAAATTACGTATAAAGGACATAAAATAGTTGGTTCTGCTAGAACTATAGAACAGTTACAAAATTTATTGAAAAAAGACTCTGATTCTGACAAAGACTCAGACAAAGACTCAGACAAAGACTCAGACAAAGACTCAGACTCTGACAAAGATTCAGATCCTAAATTAATTAAATGCAAATCACCTGAATGGTGCGAAGGAGATTTTGTTTGTGATGTTAGTAGTGGTTATCCTGGAGTATGTATTCCATCAGATAAATATGATAAGTCTCTTTCAACTATT
>Ga0209443_1000496_pt1 | contig 26632 bp, 21 predicted proteins | sample LauGreBMM110DCMD_2_FD_187571 | JGI IMG/M metagenome (GOLD analysis project Ga0209443, IMG submission 187571) | Freshwater lake microbial communities from Lake Michigan, USA - Su13.BD.MM110.DCMD (SPAdes) (version 2) | ecosystem: Environmental > Aquatic > Freshwater > Lake | place: Lake Michigan... | reverse complement strand
CTATTAATATTTTTACATACATCAATTATCATGTGTTTAAGTTCGGTGTTTTCTTTCATTAAGTAATCAACTAATTTATTGTCATTAATATTAACATCTGAATTAATAGTATTTGTTTGTTCATAATTACATTTTTTTTTGTGAACATATAAGCATTGTCTATGTTTATATTCTTTTCCGCATTCACACGAGTATTTTGTTTGTGCGACATTTGGCGAGTTTGCGGCAACATTTGTAAACAAATTGTCAACATTTTGATGTTTAGATGTCATTAAATGTTTATCATAATCAGATTTTTTACATGTATTATAGTAACATTTTTCGCAACTAAAATATTTTGGCGATTTTTGCGACTTTTCGGAAACATTTGTCAACAATTTGTCAACATTATCGTTTTTTTCTACATTAATTGTTTTAACATTAAAAATAGTAGTATGTTTATTTGTATTTAAATGTTTTTTTAATCCTTCGCTACATAAGCAATTTATATTACAAATATTACAATAATATTTTAGTGGATTCACATATGGTGGACAAGAATTTAATGATGAATTTAACTCTTCATAATGTTTTTGTTCTTTAATGCGAGCTTCGTCTTTATTTTTACAATTATAAATAGCAATTTCTTTCATTTCCCAATTATCCCATCCTCCATTTTTTCTTATAGTTTCATATATTTTTAATTTATTATTTAAATTATTATATGATACTTTATGTTGACATTTACGTTTAATTAAATTAGTTGTATGACCTACATATACATCAGAAATAGTTTTATCTTTGCAACTTATACTATATATAATTGTATTCGAATAGTCAATCTCATTCTTTGGCATTATATTATATAGTTTGAGATTTTTCTAAATAATTATCCTAAAATAATCTCAAAACATTTTTTATAAAATTGTTACAAAAAAAATTGTCATAACAATTTTAGAATTATTTTTTTGGTGACCAGACGTTAATTTTTAATTATGGTCTCACAATTATATTTTCGCATAAAATATCCAAGGTTTTCAAAAATGGACAAAATAAATGTCCAAAATTGAAACCTGAGAAAAACTTTCCCCGAAAAATTTCATTCATCGATACTACATATGAAGGGAACTTTTGGTGCGATCTTTTTCAGAAATTCATGATTTCCCCTTCATCATGTAGTAGAGACGGCTTTAAATAGGCAAATTATAGTATATATTTCCTTACTTAAAGACAGCACGTTTTCGCTATAATTGAGGTGGCTAAATAGGGATCAATATTGGCTGCCGGTCTGCGGTCTTCAAAATAACCACAACCATTTTTCTTGGTTATATTTGGAATACGAACAGAAGTATTTCTGGTTCCAATTCCCCAAGTGAAGTTGTCCATACTTGATGTCTCGTGTAATCCAGTTAATCTCAAATGATTATCTTTACCATACACAGCAATGTGTTCATCATGTTTGTCCTCGAGTTTTTTCATACAATACAATATTTCTTCTAATCCTCCTTCATTACGCATTTTTTCAGTACTGAAGTTGATGTGACATCCTGAACCATTTGCGTTTTCAGAAAGTTTAGGTGAATAATCAATCGTTGCGTCATGTTTTTCAGCTATTCTTTCGAGCAAATATCTTGCCAAAACTAATTGATCCGCAGCTCTAATACCTTGAGAAGGACCGATTTGAAACTCCCATTGACCTGTTGCTACTTCAGCATTAATACCTGAAATTTCTAAACCAATAAAAAGACATGATTTAAGATGTTCTTCAACAATTGTTTTTTCTCGTTTATTTGTAAAACCACAATAATGTGAACCATTATTTTCAGCAGGTATAAAGCAGTTATTAAATCTTATAAAATATTCTTGTTCCAAACCAAACCAACAATCTACATCATCTCCAATTTTATTAAAAATATTAGAAGCAGAATCTCTGTGATTTGTTGGCAATGGTTCACCGTCATTGTCATATGTGTCACATAAAATTAAATAATTTCTATAATTATCAATAACTCTAAAAGGATCTTTATATACAGCACATGGTTTTATAATAACTTCAGTATTACCATCTGAAGGTGCTTGCTGAGTTGACGAACCATCAAAATTCCATTCGGGTATTTCATCACTTCCATATTTTATATCATGTAAAACCTTTGTTTTCGATCTTAATTCTCCATTTCCACCAATCCAAATATATTCACATATGAAATCAGAGGTTATTTTCATCATATTAATATTATATATATATTTATATCTTTAAATATATATAAAAAAATTTATAACTACATGTAACTTAAGTTATTTAAAATGCGATAACCTCTAAATCTCTTAAATTCCAATATTCACATGCTCCGCCAGGAATAGGTCTTCTAATAATAAATGGAATTTTCTTTTCTCTTAGTTCAAGCTCAGCAATAATATAACTATCAATAATATTTTCTGGAATTTTTACAAGTGGTTTAGCACCAGTCTCAATTTGCTTTGCTCGTTGTCCAAGAATTCTTGCTCTTTCATATTTTGTTAAATATGGAATAGTTCTATGAAGAGGATCAACAATTATATTATCACTATTTCTAACTACTATTGACAACTTAGAGATTTCATCATAATTGTGATTTAAACATTCTGGATGAAATTCATTTACATAATTTTTAATTATATCATTGTCGAATTTTTGTAAATAATTATCATATTCATCATCTTCATCATCCTCATCATCTTCAACAATTAATTGTGTAATTTTTTTAGGTTTTACTAATTTACTAGTTTTTTTTACAGATTCTTTAATTATTGGCTCACCGTCCTCATCTAATTCAATGTCTTCATCATCGTCATCGTCATCGTCAACTTCATCATCAACATCTAATTCATCTACATTATCCGCTACCCCACCAGTTTGTTCATCTTCATCTTCATCATCTTCTTCCTCCTCTTCAGAATCACCTTCAGAATCATATTTAGTTTCCCCAATTGTCTTGATAGCTATAGATGGTTTAAATAAAGGTTTTTTATTTGAAATTAAATCGCCTTCATTTTCCGAAGATCCGTCTTCAGAATTATAGTCGGAATCATATTCGTTGTCGTCGTCACTCATTTTTATTATATTAACTAAAGATAGTTTTAAATATATTATTTCAATTTTCTTTTAAAATAAAATGAATTAAAAATGAATTAATAAATTTTATCGTTAAATTAGTAGTACTGTAAATTATTTAGCAATATCGTTTGTTTGCCACACAGTATCGCAATCGGAACATACATAAATGTATTTCATATTAGAATCATCATAACGAATATAAATAATTTCTCTAGCTTTATCTTCAGTATTAGTAAGACAATCAGGATTTGGACATAAAACATTATTTACACGAGGTAATGTGGGGTCCAACTTTGTATATTTATTAATAATATGACTAAATGATTGTTCAGATTTTTTAATTTGAGTTTTAGATACACAAACATTTTCTATAGCGAGTAATTTATCTTCATTTCCACATTTGCGACAATAATAAACAAGCTTATTAGGATCATCGCTATTAATGCGAATATAATACATATTAGAGCAGTTAGAACAGAAGTGCATTTTTGATATATAATATACCTTTAATTTATTTATTTATTTCAATTTTCTTTTAAATAATAAATAAGGTATTTACATAATTTCAACAATTAACTTTGCTTCGTTCAATTTTTCAATTATATTATTATAATCAGCGCAAATTTTCATAGAATAAAATCCTGTTCTAAAATCCTTTGATGATAAATTAAAATCTTTATTTTTATTTTCAGCAAATTCTAATAATTTATCATAATTTTTAAGAAAATTCTCTTTGATAAATGGATAGAAATTATCAAAAAAAGGCAAAAAAACACCACTTTTTTTTCGAACAATATCACACACAGCAATATCAATGTTAGCATACTGAATAATTTCATCATATGGTTTATTATCAAGATGTTTTATATTAACACCCGGTTCATTCAACAACGGATCTTTAGAAAGTAAACTACACAATGTTAAAAGAACGGTAGAAATACTTTGACAAGATGTCCATTGGTCTCCACTCCATGTATTTAATAGAGAAACACATACTTTACCACAAGTATATAAATTAGGATTAAATCTAACATTATTACCATTTGTACAATATATAACTTTTGGTGGACTGTGAGGATAATCCGAAGGATACTTAAATTCAAAAAAATAGTTACCTCCAAAATATGGCGTATCAGATGACCCGATTATTAACGCATAACCTTTCATAATATCAGAATCGTCATGTATATAATATATACCATTTTCTGTAAGAGGATTTTTAATAATATTTTTTACATCCTTCAATAATCTAGAAATAGTATCTTTTGTAATAAATGTAGTCATTTGCTACATTTATTATGTTTTAGTTTTTAAACCAATTTAAAAGTAGAATATATCATGTAGTTCTTTAAATATAAGTACTAACTTTATTATAATATATTTATGAATTTTAAAAAAAATGAAATAGAAAAATGTTGATATATTATATCAACAATGTCAACAAATATGAATTCATCGTCCCATTTTAAAGATTTAAACGAATTTCTAGCAAAGCATAGTGCTAAGAATGAACAAAAGGTAGGTGATTCAATAAGTTTTACACATACAAGAATTGGAGATAAAGAACTTAACATATACGCTGGTTCTTATGTAATACCTAATGAAGAACTCGAAACATTTTATAGCTTATATTATGATAGTATATTTGTGAAAAAACGTAAGGAATATCTAACCGAAAGACAATTAGAATCAGGCGGTCCTATGGCTGTAGATTTTGATTTTAGATATAGTCATGACGTAAATTCAAGACAACATACAAGGGAGCATGTTAGTGATATGGTATGCGAGTATGCAGAGATACTTAAGGAATGTTATATAATAGAATCAAATAAGTCATTTAATATTTATATTTTTGAAAAGCCAAACGTAAATAGGTTAGCAGATAGCTCACTTACTAAAGATGGAATTCATATGGTAATCGGAATGCAAATTGATCATACAATGCAAATCTTAATTCGTGAGAAAATGATTGAGAAGCTAAGTGAAATTTGGGATTTACCTTTGATTAATTCTTGGGATTCTGTATTAGATGAAGGAATTAGTAAAGGAAAAACTAATTGGCAGCTATTTGGTTCTAGAAAACCAGGTAATGAAGCTTATGAATTAACACATATCTATAATATGAATATTGATGGCGCGGATGGTCAATTTGAAATGAACGAAGAAGACGTAAGTAAATTCGATTTAAAGAATAATTTCGCAAAATTATCTGTTCAATACGATAAAAATCCTAAGTTTGAAATTAATCCTAAAATTATAGATGAATACAATAGTCGTTTATCAAATATTGGTAGTAAAATTAAGAAAGCATCAAGTAAAATTAAGATGAATTTAATAGTAGAAGATGATAATGAAAATCCTGATGAAGAATATATTTCAATTAATGATATTAAAGATAGAGAAACCCTAGAAAAGGCCGTAAATTTAATGATAACGCATTTAAAAACAAACGAATACGAGATAGCGGAAACACATCACTTTACCCAAGTATTACCTGAAAAATATTATGCTCCGGGTTCACATTTATTAAATAGACAGGTTGCTTTTGCTTTAAAACATACAGATGAAAGATTATTTCTATCATGGGTTCAATTAAGAAGTAAAGCGAAAGATTTTGATTATTCTACAATTTCTGATTTATATTGTCAATGGAAAAAATTTCATAGAACTAATCAAGATGGTATTAAAATAACGCGCAAATCAATTATGTATTGGGTTAGAAAAGATAATTTAAATGAATATGAAAAAATTAAGCAAACTACAATTGATTATTATCTAGAAAAAGCTTTTGAAACTGGAACCGAATACGATATGGCAATGGTTTTAAAGCAAATGTATAAAGATAAATATGTTTGTGTAAGTTACGATAAAAAAGGTATCTGGTATCAGTTCCGAAATCATAGATGGATTTCCGATAAGGGATTAAGTCTTAGATCAAAGATATCAGAGGAATTATACGCTCTATTATCGTCGAAAGGAGATCAAATGTCAAAGGAAATGTGCGAATATCAAGAAGAAGATCCAAGAAGGATATTTATTCAAAAGAAAGCTAAGCTCGTTTGTGAAATAAGTATAAAGTTGAAGAAAACTATTGATAAAGACCATATTATGCGTGAAGCTGCAGAAATATTTTATGATGGAGAATTTATTAAAAATATGGATACAAATAAATATTTAATGTGTTTTAATAATGGTATTATTGATTTTACAAATAAAATTTTTAGAGAAGGATATCCTGAAGATTATATTACAAAGACAACTAAGATAAATTATCTACCATATAACGAAAATGATAATGATTTTATGAAGACTGCTAGTGAAATTGAAATATTTATGAATAAATTATTTCCAATACCTGATTTAAACAGATATATGCGCGATCATTTAGCATCATGTTTAATTGGTGCTAACAAGAATCAAACATTTAATGTTTATCATGGAAGTGGTTCAAATGGAAAATCTATTGTCGCAGATTTGATGGCAGTCACATTAGGAGAATATAAAGGAACTGTTCCTATTACTCTTGTTACTGATGTGAGAGGCAAAATTGGTGGTACTTCTGATGAAGTATTGAAACTCAAAGGAGTAAGATATGCTGTTATGCAAGAGCCTTCAAAAGGTGTAAAATTGAATGAAGGTATTATGAAGGAGCTTACTGGTGGTGATCCAATTCAAGCAAGAGGATTGTATTCTGAATCAGAAATATTTGACCCACAATTTAATTTGGTAGTTTGTACCAATAATTTGTTTGATATTGAAAGTAATGATGATGGTACTTGGAGAAGAATTAGAAAGTGTGATTTCTTGTCAAAGTTTATTGACGAAGGCGAGTCATATACAGATGATACTCCATACATCTACACAAAGGATAAAAGTTTGAAGGATAAATTACCTAGTTTAGCACCAGTTTTCGCAAGTATGTTGGTAAAACGCGCATTTGAAACTAATGGTATTGTTGAAGATTGTGATACTGTATTGACTGCTTCTAATAAGTATAGAAAGGGTCAGGATCATATTTCAGCATTTATTAGTGAGAAAATTGTTAAAACTGATAGCACAAAGGATAAAATTGGTAAGAGAGGTTTACAAGAAGGATTTAAGCAATGGTTTGAAGTTACACAGGGTTCTAGAAAGTCTCCAAAGGGTGAAGAACTATTTGAATACATGAATAAGAAATTTGGAGCATGTAAGACAACTGGATGGCATTGTGTTAAATTTATTGAACCTGAAGAAGAGGAAGAGGATACTTTAGCTGAGCTATAAATTGTAAATATTTAAAACTACATAATTTTAAATATTTTGTTTTAATAATTTTTTTGAGCGTACACATTTTTAGGTAACGTCTCATATAATTTATAAATTAAATAAATGAAGGTACCTAAAATCCATGTCGAGAAAAATGGAAGCAATATAAACCCAATAAATGTAACCAGTTTTTTTATCCAACTACTTTGTGACGGATACATTAGAGAGAATATTATAAATCCAATTAAACAAATAATGTAAATTCCCACCAAAATATAATAATAAAACCCTTTTAATCCGTCAATTTTTTGGTCTTCGTAATAAGTTTTTCTCTCATTTGTTAATACATCATTCGATTCATCCTTTAGATCTTTAATTAATTTAACATTTTCCTTTTTATAATTTAGATATAGTTCAGCAACATTTTTAAAATTTATTAACAAACCTTCATATGTATCAATTTGTGTTTTAATCTCTTTAGAATCACTATGAAAATATTCTGTAAATTTATCAGAAATCTGGTCAGCCTTTTCTTGTAATTTGTTATCAAGCAAATCATTATATCCAGAGGGACCTTGAGTAAATGAAATATATTTTTTTTCTGCTACTTGAACTTGGTTAGATGCGGAAGCTAAATTAGTCTGAGAGTTTAAATAATTTTGCTTAAGTTTATCAGTTTCTCTTTGTTTTCTACATTCTGAATTACACAGTACAGCATCTGAAGCTTGGCTAATTAATGTATTAAACTTATTCATATCTATTTGATTACTCATTACTATATTATACAACTATAAGAATTTAAAGAGTTTTTATTTATTTTTTATTTATTTATTGATAAAACTATTAGATAGAGGTGCTTGAATATCGCCTATATTTACATCATCTTTATATTTACCATTTTGTGTTTTGGTTAATACATTATTAACCATTGATTCTGTTACAAAAGATTCGGTTGTAGTTGAAGTAGAAATATTTGATGTGCCTATACATTGATTTAATTCAACATCGTATGTTTGACCATCAGAACAACAATATTGCCCAACACATGAACCGGGACTCTTCAATGATAACCAAGGGTCGCTACTATCTGTTGTTGATGAACCGCTAGGAGCAGCTTTAGGGTCAAAATAGAAATCATATTCTTGATAGTTCATGTTGTCGCGCATTATAATGGAAGCATAACGTTTCCACATAAAGTATGCTCCAATAAAAGAAATTATTACAATTAAAATATTGTAAATTGTAGTAGGTAATATACCTTTATTGTTTAAAAATGCTAAAATAATTATAGGTACTAATGTGAAGATAATAATTTTCATTAACTGAGAATGTTCAGCATATTTATCTCCATAATAATCATTGATTTCAACAAGACGTATTTTATTATTTTTTTCGGCTTTTAAAAGTTGTAAACGTTTTTTAGATCGATTTAATTCACTTTCTACAATTCCTATAGCAGTACTTTGTTCTTTTAAAGTTCCAGCAGAAGATTTTAATGCTGTATCATAAAAGTTGTTTACACCACTTAATGTTTGATATAAATTAATACGCATATTTGTAATCTGGTTCATTTTTTCAATTATTTTTTGTTGCTGCTGAGGCGTTAAATTAGTATTAGTTTCTAAACTACTAAATAAATCTTGTTCCATTTTTTGTAATGATTGAATATCATTAAGTATTTGCTCGTTATTTTGTGAAATATTCGGTAAATCAGACATATTATATAAATTATAAGAAGATAATTAAATAATATAAATGGTAATTTATTATTTTTTTGCTATATTCATAGTTACTAATACAGTTCCAGCTGCTAAAATACTCCAAAATAAATAATCATAATTTTTTTGTAAAACTGTAATGTCACTATCGTTTAAAATATTTTCTATATTTGTATTAAAATTTTTAATATTAGAATTGGTTTTTTTAAAATCTTTTAAATAATCTCCTAATCCTTCCATATTTTTACTAGATTGACTATTTAATGATTCAGTTCCAGAAGTGAACTTATTTGTATAACCATTAATTTGGCTTGTTAACATGTTTAATTTACTTTGAAGTTGTGATATTTGTTGTTTTTGTGTACTTGTAGCATTCGCAAGTCCATATTCTGAACCAATATCGCCACCGTCTTTATAATTATCATACATAATCGTGTCAATATTTACTACTGTCCCTGGAACACCAATCGGAGGATTAATGGGAGCTTTGTTTCTAGTATATAAATTAACATTTTGATTAACTTGTTGTGATCCATTTGGAAACATACTAGATGTTTTTGGATAACAAACATTATTTGAAAATGCGAAACCAGCACATTCAGGATTTGAATCACATGTAGTTTGACATTGTTCAACCGTAGAATTACCATAAGCAGCTCCTGAAATATCATTTCCTGTGCTATCAATACCTCTATAACTTGTGTAAGAATTTGAAAAATTTATATTATTACTTGGATATGAATATAGTGACGAATCTTGATCTATATAAGCTAATTTTCCAATTGAATTTTTATTACCCATTGTAACAATTTGATAAAGAGCGTTCACATATTGACTACCAACTGTTTTATTTCCAGAACTAGAACATTTACTAGATGATGTACTTGTATATAAAACAAGATTTCCATCAGTTTGCATAATAAGATAAGTACTACCATCAGTTGAACCAATAAAATCGCCAGGAGATAATGTAGAGCCCGTTGTCATCCAATTTTGACCAAATTTTCCTTTTGCTGCAGCAAAATTTGGATTTGGTTGTTGCTGTTTTCCATTTGTTTCAGATTGCCATATAAATCCTTGATTGTCGCTTGGACTTCCTCTATAAATACACATGTTACCATCATCTAGTAGAATCAAAAAATAATTATTAGTAGGATTTGACGTGCTATATACCGCATTAGACCAAGCACCTCCACTCCAAGAACCGTCGCTAATTTGTGTACAATTGTTAGCAAGACCATATTTTTGTACTTCACTTAAATTACTACTTAAAACACATTGTGCATTTTCTCCTGAACTTGAGTCTTGTAATCCATAATATGTCGCCCCTTGTGATTGCGCAACTTGTTGACATTGTGAATTACTATATTGTTGTGAACCGTTATTGTATAACTGCATTGCCCTAGTACTCTGATCCGCATAACAACCAATATAACTACTCGGAGAAGTGGTAGCATTTGGAGTAGCGAATACAGCAGCACCACTTGTATTCAATACTGACAATGTGCCAGATATAGTTAATAAAGCACTGGAACCAGGATTATTTCCAGTTGTTTTTGAATCCCATAAGGGAATTTGATTGTAACTTAGTGCTTGACCATTTATTTGAGAACCTGCTAAATCACTACTAATCATACAATTTCCGTTACCATTACTATCAACACCTTGTAATCCAAAATACTGATTACCTGAATTTACAGCATAACTCTGACATTGTTCAAAATTCATCTGTCCTATATTAGTCATTGCTGAATTTGGAGAGTTAACATAATTTGAACTTGTATATAAATTCCATGTTGCTATTTGAACACAACTTCTATTTCCAGGAGGTGATTGGTTATCACCAACAACTGTTGTTATTATCCTGTAAGCACTATAAGGTGTCGGATTTGAAACAGTAAAAGATAATAATTTCCAATTAAAAGATATATTTGTTTGATAATCAACTAGATACCAAGAACCATTATTTAAACCTAAAATATACCATGTATTTGGATCTCTGCCATTTGGTTGACCACAACAACCTTGTCTTCCTTGAATTTCGTATCTAGTTAAAGGAATTGATGATGGCATAGTTAATTCTAACCACTCACCATTTACCGTTATTTGAGCTCCACTTGAATTTGTAATAGTCATTTGGACAGTCCCAGTATATTGACCACTATCAGCGTTATATAAATTATTCACACTATCAGTGTAACTATGCCACCATGTATCTATATTTTCATCAAAAGCATTCCATGGACCAGTAAAATTATTATTATTCTGATATACACTTGAATCTGATGATGTATATCCATTGACATTATTACTTAAGTTCATTTTTGGAACAAACATAATTTCAGTAGAAGGAGGTATGTTATTATAACAACCTAGATAACTGCTCTGCGGATTTTTAACTACTGAGTTTACAAATACATTTACACCTTCATTTCCAACACTCTGACCTACTTCTACAGGGCTACCAGTAACTAGTGGTGGTTTTGTTGGGATAGTTGCTCCAGGAGAGCTGTAACTATTATCAAAAGGTATAGAAAGAGTTATAAATTGTCCTGCTACGGGAAATCCATTTTTACCTGATACTTGATTATAAATATTCATATCTAAAAATTGTTTTGCTATACCTTGTTTAGTAACATAAAATAATGCGCCTCCTTGTAGTTGGATAACCTTACCTAAATATGGATTGTTAGGACTAACTCTATCTATATAATTACTTGTATTACCACTAACTTTATTCATAAGCTTTTGATATTCATTTAATGTATTTTGATAATCATTCTTTAAGTTACTTAAGATTTGTTGTTGGGAAGTAAAATCATTCATACCAAGTAAATTATTGGTTTGTTCTGTTAAACCATTTTTATGAAGATCTAGGTCTTTGAGACCTTCAAATCCTTCTACTAAATCACTTTTTTTTATTCTTTTTTCTAAATTATTTGTGATTTGTCCTTGGTATTTTTTAAATTTTTTTCCTTGGCTTAGAGATTGACTAGGTTGATTATAATTATTTACACCTGCCTTATAATCAGTAACATTATCTGTAACAGATTTAGGTTTTGTTAAATCGTTAAAATTTGAAAAAAGATTTACTATACTTGTCATATTAATATAATAAGATACAAAAATAAATTATATTAAATAATATTCATTTGTCGATTGGGTATTTTTAATAAAATAAAAAATAGCAAATAGCGATAAAAACAATGGCATAAATTTGTATACATTATGTAGATACTCAATATTATTTCCACCTCCACTTTGTGAACCTGTAAAATAAAAGTTAAAAAATAAAAATATTAATAAAATAGCTATAATCAATAAAGCAATATAACTGTAATAGTTTGACGTTACATTAATATTACCATTTTCAAGAGCACTATTTAAGGTTTCATATTCTATTATCATTTTTTCAATTTGTATTCTCTCACCAGATAATGTTTGATAATTATTTTTCATTACATTTTCTTGTTCTATAGTTTGTTGTTGTGATTTTTGAAATTTGTCATAATTATTATTTGAAGTGTTTATCATTTGTTTGTTAATATCAAGTAATTTAGTATTTAAATTTTGTAATTGATAACTATAATACATAGCTTCCTTAACAATTGCCTTAGATTTTGGTTGTCGAATAATATTACCTGAACCACTACTTAATGTACAATTATTAGATAAAGTATTAAATGTTGCTCCCGAACACGAAGAATTAGATGTACACACAGATTGACAATTTTCAACATTTGTATTATTTAATATGTTAATTTGTTTTTCCCCATAAAAAGCAGAATTATTAACTGTTTTAAAAGTTTTGTTATCAGAATTAATTACGTCAATATATTTTTGATATGTATTTTGATATTGAGATATTAACATATTATATTCATTACTTAAATTTTGTAGTTGTAAAGACATATATATATATATAAATAACAAGAAATTTATTTATATATCTCGCTTAGAGTAATTTATATTTGTTGTAAAGTGTAAATAATAAAACCAAAAAAAATAAACCAAAAACTATATAATATGCGCTTGTTCCTAATTGTCCTTCATTTTGAACAAATGTTGTTGTTGATTGTGTTGATGGAAAAGAAAACTTGTATAATAAAAATATAATAAGTATTGTGAGAAACATTAACAAAATAAACGAATAATAATTTTGCGATATATTTATATTTCCTTCAACTTGTTGTTCATCTAAAGTTTGATATTCATTTAACATTTTTTGAATTTTAACTCTCTCTTCAATCAAATTTTTATACTGATTAATTAGATCATTATTAGAACTTGTGCGTTGTTCTGCTTCTGAATTAAACTGTGTTTCAAGAGTTGGTGAGAGTTTTTGTATTTTTTCATTTACTATTGTTAATTTATTATTTATATTTTGAACAATTTTCAGTAAACTTTGTGCTTTTGGAACAATAGCAACATCATTTTGAGTACCAGCAACAATATCTGCATCACCTGTTCTTAACATACATTTAGCTTCGCCATTTGTCAAATTATATGTTGCGCCTGTACAACCAGGTGTGTTTGCGCAAGATGCCTTACATTCTTCTAATGTTTGTGAATTATTTTGAGATAAGCTTGATGTTCCCCAAAAAGCAGCACCATTAATTGAACTCATAACAGGTGTTGTATTAATAACATAATCTGGGCCTTCATTGTTATTATTTTTATATGGTTGATCGAGTTCATTTTTTAAATAATTAACATAATTAGAAACAGATTGTTTATATTCGATTAAAAGATTTTTGTATTCTCTATTTAAACTTTCTAAATTTAATATATTTGAATTACTTTCATTATTTTTACTATTTTCTGGATTCATCTATATATCTATTAAAAGAAAACATATTTTATCTTGAAGCTTTATAAAAATAATAAAAAAATGTTGTTGAAGAGAGAAAACATATAATAGACAATATTATATCATTATTATTGGGATTATGTGAATCGTCCTTTGTAATAATAGCAAGTTTATTTTTAATACTCTTTCTCTCTTCACTGTATTTTTCATTGATTTTTCTGATAGAATCATTTGAAGCTTTAATACAATATTCGCGCATTTTTCGATTATTTGGAAATAATGGTTTTTTATACATAAAAGAAAACATTTAAAAATTATATATATATTAAATTTTAATTTTAAGCGAAACCCACTAGTTTAACTTACAGTATTTTTCCTTATTTTTGAAATAGAAGTACCTATTATTAATATACTTACGAATAAAGCCCAATTTCGTAAATATCCTTCACTATACATGTTTTTATAATCATAAATCAATTCAGTAGCAGCACTATTTTTATGTTCAACAATACCAAGGTTTAACTTTAATCTTCTGTTTCTATCTTTTTCTTCTTGAATCAAAACATTTAAAGCAAATAATTTTTTATTTAATTCGTCTGTTGATGACTGAACATCATTTGATAAGATAAATAAATCAGAACTAAGTTTATTCATATTACCTTTAATATTTTCAAATGAATTTTGATATTCAGGATATTCTGGGTTCTTATTAAAAAAAACATAATACTTTTTAAAGTCAGCTAAAATTGCTGGTAGTTGTTTATTTAATGTTTGTAATTTTTCCTTAAAAATTCCTGGTGTTTTAAAGTTATTAGTTATATCTTCATCGTTTATACTTGTCATTAATATATATAATTATTTAAAATAAATATTAATTAAAAGTCTAAAATATTATCAAAAGAGAGAAATAATTTATCAATATAGTCTCTTGTTTCGTTATATCCTCCAATAATACTACCGGCATAAAAAATAATAGGAAATTGTTTAATTTCACTCTGTGATAAATTTTTAATAAACAATAAAAAATTATCCTTATCTTCAATAATATAATCATCACAATCCACTACATTAAAAAGTAGATTTTTATCTTTTAAAATTTTTTTTACGTTAGAACAATTAGGACATCCACTTTTACTATAAACAGTAAAGTCAGTATCAGATGGTTTTTCGAATTCCATTATTTAATAACAATGTAGATGTATTTATATTTTTTTAAACACAAACTCTATAATAATTTGTTTCAATAGCAGTTTTACTTGCTCTTATAATATTACATACTTGTCCAGGTCTTAAACCGATAACTCTAGCTACTGGGTCAAATCGAGAAATATCTGGGAATTGTACTTTGTCAGTAATATTATACTTTGTCATAATTTGCTTAACTTCTGACTCGACCATTACGCGATGAGAAGGCACGAGAAGATGTTCGAGTATATTAAATTGTAACCGTTTAATGCTTTCAATTACAATGAAAATACCTTCACTTTCCCAAATATGTTTAAGTTCGTTAATTAGAGTTTCGTTAGGGTCGTCCTTAATTATTATAAATAATGTATCAGTCTTTTTAAGAGTTTCAGTTAAAATGAATAAATCGTCAATCATTTCTTGAATATTTTTAGGTGCGGGTCTAGATGCCAAATAAAATCTAATATATATTTTTTTCTTAGGGTTTTCATCGCTAACATTATCATCATTAGTTTCTAATAGCATATCAAGTTGATTATTAAGCTTCATTGAATTGACCTCATTGATACTAAAGTTAGAATAATCATTAACATTGTAACCCTGTTTTTCCATAAGTTCTAGAACAACCCTTCTAGAATTATAAATATGTGAAATTAAAATACTTGAGTTTTGGCTTGCCATTCTATATTATACTATAAATATATTGATTTATTTTTATTTCATTTTTATTTTATAATGTTATTTTTCTAGTTCCAGATGAAGATGTAACATTTGATGAATCGGCGTTAGGTTCTTGAATTATCACTTTTTTCTCTCCAGAATCGCTTGTAGCAGGAGTTTCTTCTTCTTTGGTTTCTTGAGGAACGTCTAAAATATTTGGATTTATAACAAATTCCTTAGAACTAGTAGGAGAAGATGGTGGTGAAGTAGGATTGTATTGAGGTGAAGTAGGATTGTATTGAGGTGAAGTAGGATTGTATTGAGGTGAAGTAGGATTGTATTGAGGTGAAGTAGGACTTGAAGAATTTGGAGCATAAGGCGGGGATGTTGGAGCATATTGAGGTGAATTTGGATTATATTGTGGTGAATAAGCTGGCGAATAAGCTGGTGAAGTTGGAGCATACTGAGGTGAAGCAGGTGGTATGAGAGAAGGTGAATCAACTGGTGTAACTGGAATAGGTGTATCAATGCTAGCTGGGTATGGTATTTCTGGAGTTTCATCAAGATAAGGTTGATTTTTATCCTTTACATCAAGTTTTCTTCGAATATCATAACTGGTCAATTTAATGAGTTCTTCTATAGGTTTATCACTCTTTAATAATTTATTTATATTATTAGAATAAGACATACTTAATAGTTGATCAATATTTTCTTCAGTAACGATTCGCATTTGAACATTCATAACTTGTAATTCTTGTATTAATAATTTAAAAGCATAAGGAACTTTCAAAATACTAAATGAACGTCCAAATCTACTAATATTCATAATACTTTGCGTACCATCAGGATTTGTATTAAATTTGATAGGACCATCAACAGCAGGACTCAAGAATAAATTTTTGGCTTCATTATAAATAGCAATTGCTCCTGATTTATTACAAATAGCAATATAATAATCCTTACTTTCACCTCTAACCATAAAGGATTCGTTTAAGAAATAAGACATACCGTGCGCTAAGACACCATCGCGTTCCATCTCTCCAATACGAAGACCACCATCGTTAGCACGACCTTGTACAGGTTGTCTAGTTAAAACTGTATTAGGTCCACGAGCACGATAATTGATTTTATCTTTAACCATGTGCTTCAAACGCATATAATATGTTGGACCAATATAAATATCTGCTGCTAATTGCTCACCAGTCATTCCATTATATAAAATTTGATTGCCCGATGAATTGAAACCTGCTTTGACAAGCATAGGAGCATAAGTAGAGTAATTAGATCCTTTAACTTGAAATGCTGTGCAGTCACCAAATGCCCCATAACTTGTGCAAACTTTTCCGAATAATGACTCTATGATTTGACCAATAGTCATACGAGATGGAATAGCATGCGGATTAATAATTAAATCAGGCCTAATTCCGTCTTCAGTAAAAGGCATGTCATCTTCAGGAATAATGAGACCAAGAGTTCCTTTTTGTCCAGCCCTCGAATTTCCTATGAGCATAGATGGTGCGAAATTATTTTCTCGCATATAATATAAATGTGACGATGGCATTTCAACACAATATACTTTTCCTTCATAATCTATTAACTTTTCCTCATTTGAATCATTTACTTTTTTATTTATGTATGGTTGATTTTGCTTACGAATAACACTGATTTTATAATATGTATTTTTTGATTCGATCGTATGTGATTTTCCAGAATTATAACCTTTTGTTCCAGTTATTACATGTTTATTATCACCAGGTTCAGCAGCAATTTTAGTTACACCAGACCAACTACAATGAACTGCTAATCTACAAATATCATTTGCTAACTTATGACTGATAGTTCCATATCTAGAAAACCCATCAGCATAAGTATGACCATCACCCTCCATAAGCGCTTCAAGCAAAATAATACACTGTCTTTGAGATAATGACCAAACATATTCTGGTAAATATTTATTTAATGCTCCTAAACTATATTTTTTTAATTCATTATATACTTCTTTATTTTTTCCAATATTTATAGCAAAATAACCATTATAACTATCGTGATAAAATTCAATATCTAGTTTTGTTAATATATCTGTGTTAAAATCAACCTTTCTTTGTTTATGCGCTGATAAAACAACAGCTCTATTATTTACAGAACCATCAGCTATAAACATACCTAATAACTGTAACCAATCGTCCATTTTATATTGTTTTTCTCCAAAAACCATATATTCAACATCAGGATAAACATTTTTCATTGATTTTTGAAATCTAACCATTTTACCTATTACTTTTTCTGCTTCTAACAACTCATATTCTTTATCACCTTTTACTTTCTCTCTTCGTTTAACATATAACTTGTGATTTAATGTACATACAACTTCAACTTGTTTATTTTTAACATAATACATTTTACCATTATGGTCATATTCAAATTTATTTACAGGATATTCGTAACACATATTTCCATTTATATCTAAAGTAGCAAGTTTGTGTTTTGTAATATCAATATCTTTAATTTCTACCCAACCTTCATTTGTTAACACTTGTTGTGTAGGTAAAGCACAAGCCATTTTGTCACCAATTGCGGGCAGGCGTTCTTCTCTCACTCTTACTTTGGCAACATTAAATCCTTCCTCCCCAAGTGTGATAAAAGATTTATCTACGTAACCAAGTTGTCCCTTTTTAGGCTTAACTGAATCATCAGTCCAAACATCCTTTGTTGTTAAACTTGAATTAATCTTTCCAATTAAAATTGTTTTATCATTAAGCTCAGTATTTTCTTTAACAAGTCCATGATCATCTAAAAAACTATAGTCATAACCTTTTTTCTTACCAGTTACATTATTCTTTTCAATACTAGCGAATTTAGAATTTGTCATACCATTTATTTTAGAACTTTCTTCACGATCTTGATAAGAAGAATAATATGTAGTTCTAAATATTCCACGATGAATAGCACCTTCATTAATTAAGATAGCATCTTCAACGTTATATCCCGTATAACACATAATAGCCACAATAGCATTGATACCATAAGGTTGTTCTTCATTATTGATATATTCTAAGTATCTCGATTTAATTAAAGGTGTTTGACCATAATTTAAAATAACACCCATCTTATCAATACGCATTTGATAATTAGAATGATAAACAGAGACGGCTTGCTTACTTTGACCACAAGAAAATGAATTACGCGTGACAGGATTATTTTCAGGATAAATGATCATATTTCCCATAACACCTAAAATTAATGAAGGGTCAATTTCCATATTAGTATACCATTTGCTTTTTTGTAATTCATCATTTGAAACAGCAATTAATAGTGTTTCTTCTTCAGAAGTATCAACATAGTCAACCATAGATTTAAAATGTTGTAATTTTTCTAATATTAAACCCTTGTCGCTACCAATATCCTTATAAAGAGAATTTAAATCATAAATTTTATTATTCTTTGTTTTAAAGTTTTCATCAGTTTTGGGCATGAAACCTGATATAATCTGTTCCCAAGTAATTTTACCACTTTCCAATAAATTATGAATTTCTCTTCTATCATAACTTAATTTATTGTTTTCAATGTAATAAATTGGTCTAGATAATCTTCCTGAGTCAGTATAAATACTAATTTCATTTTTCTGATAATTAAATGAAAAACTAGTGTAAACTGGTATAATACCATTTCGCCTATACAGTTTTAACAAATTTACTAACTCAATTGGTGTATCAATTACTCCAATCCAATTACCATTTACAAAAATCTTTGAACTGCTACCTAGCTGTTCAGGTGAACATTCTAATATATTTCTCATAGGCGTATTTAAACGAAGCCATTTAATAATTGGATAACCAGAAGAACCACTTGTTATATAAGTACTAATTGACATGTGTTTATGAAGACCAATATTTCCACCATCAGGAGTATCAATTGGGTCAATAAAACCCCATTGAGAAGAATTTAAAAGACGAGGTCCTACAACCTTCGCACTAGCATCTAATGGCAAATTAATTTTACGCAAATGTGAAATGAATGTATTCCAACTTAGACGATTAAGATCTTGAACAGCACCAATACGTTTTGTATGAGCCTCAGACCCCCAATTTCCTTTAAATGCCTTTCTAAATCCTTGTTCAAGTAGTCTATCCTTAAAAAATGTTTTAAAGTTTGCTTCAATTAACCCGATAAAGTTACTTTTATATTTGTTTTCTTCTTTTTTCTCGCCTGATTTATCCTTTGATTTTATTTGTTTTTTTTCTTTCCTAGATAGCGTTTCATCTTCTTTGTATTCGCCCTTGTGATAATAATATTCTTCATCAATTTTACGCGTTATATCTTTTTTCTGAATTAAATAATATTCTCTGAATAAGTCGTATAAGAGAGTACCAGAAAGCTCAACTCTTTTAAATCTAAAGTTATCTCGGTCAGTTGGTTTTTCTTCTTTTGTATAAACCTTTAATAACTTATTTACCATATAACCCAAAAAATATGCTTTATCTAAAAAGTTCAATTCTCCAACATGTGGTAAAAAATAATCAGAGAGAATTTCAATGACACTCGATACAGTACCTCGTTTAGTTAATTCAGCAATAAATTCTAACGCATTTTGTTGATTAAAAAATTTATATGCGTCATGAACTGAAGGAATAAATAAGTCAATATAGGGATTTTTATTATTCTCAATTTCATCATCTAAATCAGTTAACAAACATGTTTTAATTATATCTTTATCAGATACAACGCCAAGAGCACGCATTAAAATGAAAAGCGGAACAGGTTTTTTTACATTAGGAACAGAAACCACTATTTGATTATTTGATAGAGAAGGCGAAGGTGCTACAATTTTAACAGCTGTTGTTCTAATAGGTTTTGATGTATCTTCTGACACAGATCTGATTTCAGCTGAAAAACTATATATATCGTCTTTTTTATTTTTTCTGATATAAAGCAAGTTATCTGCGAACTTTTCTTGGGAAATTATAACTTTTTCCATACCATCAATAATAAAATAACCACCATAATCATTGCGACATTCACCCATATTAAACCTTACATCCTTATTAAGTGCGTTTAAAATACATAAATCTGATTGAAGCATAATAGGAAAGCGACCTAGATAAATTTTTGGCAATAATATTGAATGTCCTTTTTTATCATCACCTTCATAATAAATAAAATCGACCTCAACATCATAATGTATTGTTATTCCATATGTCATATTTCGTAGACGCGCGTCATTTGGAAACATAAAATGTGCGTTATGATCATCATAAATTATTGGTTTACCATAATAAATTTTTGAACCGTCCTTTCCACCTAAATAAAGCTGACATTCATTTCTTTTTCCGGACTTATCATTTTCATCTTCTCTCTCAATAAATCTTATGGGATTATTTTCTCTGAATATTTGACCAATTCCTTTATTTATAAAAGAATTATATGACTCTAAATGATGAGAAACTAAATTATTAGGATTGTCTTTAAAATATTTGTCAATTAATTTCCAAGATATGTCTTCTTTGTCCATTATATTATAATAATCATATTTTTTTAAAATGTAATTATTATATATATTATTTATAAATTATATAAAAATTATTATATTAAAATTTAATATAAACTTCATGAAACCCAATCAGGTTTTTTCTACATTTTAATTTATACAATTCGTTTACATTATTAATTACTCCAAATTAAACGTTATTTACATCTCCATTATTTAAATATGGATGTGTTTGAGAATGAACTAATTCGAAGTTATTTTCTATTAATTTATTTCTAATGAATGGTACTTTATCATCAGGTCCATCCATTTCAATAATAATTAATTTAATATTGTCTAATATTTCAGGAATATCTATTAAAATATTGTAAAACGCACCTTCACAATCTATAATCAATACATCAAATTTTTGATTTACTAAATTTTCTAATTCATTTATATCAAACATTTTACGATATTTACATTCCTCCCATAATTTTTCATGTTCAATTCTATTTCTTCCAATAAATCCATGAACAACTGTAAAACTTGTATTGTATGTGTTTTTTAATTTTATCAGTTTTGGTATACTATTTTGTGAAGGTTCAACTAATACATGTTTTGACGGATCCGTTAAAATTTTATTTACTATAAGAGAAGTCGTTCCACTTTCTCCACCCAATTCTAAAACACAACAATTATTTGCTAAAAATTTAGCAATCAATTCTTGTTCAGGTCTTTCAATATCAACCCTTTGTTGTATATCACTATTCTCATATTTAGATAAAGAATAATATATATTTTTTAATCTGTTAGTTCCAAGACAAGATATTTATAAATTAATTATCATTAATCTTTTAAATATTAAATCCATTTTATTATAACAATATAAATAGAATTCTATTGTTATAATAAAATGAAAATTGTATCTGTTTTTGTTAATAATCCTATATTTATCGAATTAATGTATAATTCAATTAAAAAATTTTTTAAAACAGAAGAAGAATATGAATTAATAATATTTAATGATGCGAAAACATGGCCCGATATTACAAATTTTGGAGATGTAACAATGAAAGAACAAATAGCCGATATGTGTAAAAAATTAAATATTCATTGTATAAATATTCCAAATTCACAACATATTAATGAGCCTTCTCCGTCAATAAGACATTCTAATTCTGTTAATTTTATGACAAAATTTATGTTTAGTTATCCAGATACATATTTGATGTTAGATTCTGATATGTTTTTTGTTGATTATTTTGACATAAAAGAATTTGAAAACTATTATTTTTGTTATATAAATCAATCACAAAATATTAATAATTATACGATTAATTATCCTTGGCCAAACTTTTTTTATTTAAATATTAATGAAATTCCAAACAAAGAATTAATTGATTGGTCTATTGACACTGGTTTAGATGCTGGAGGTAAATGTGCTAAATGGTTAACGACACTAGATAAAAATAAAGTTTTACAAATTCAACATTTATGTTCATGTAATTGGAATGAAACAGATATACCTGAAACTATTAACAAAAATGTACAATTTTTTTTAGATTATGATATAAGAAATCAAAAAGGAAAATATTTTTCTGAATTATATCACAAAAAAATTTTACATTATAGAGGAGGTAGCAATTGGATGAGAGATTCTCATAAATTACATTATTCTATGACAAATTTATTAGCCGACACCTTATTAAAAATCTAAATAATTTTTTTTTTTGTTTTATTTAAACCTCTACCACCTTTTTTGGTTAATCTAAATTTACTTTTTGTTTTACTATTATTATCTTCACACGTAAATTCTGTCCAAGATTCAGTTGGTCTATCCTTTAAATATGGACAAAATTTATAATATTGTCTATGTTTTTTACAAAATTCGTCTTTAATAAATGGTATACCACACGAATTTCCAAAACGACCAATAAATCCCATTTTCTTAGCCATGCTAGTATCACAAACTATACCATCAACAGCTCCGTGTGGAGAGAATGGTTTTGGTCTATTTGGGTCAGACATATATTCTCTGGCGTCTAAATCATAATGAGAACAAACTGTTCTTGAACACGGATTATCTTCCTTTAATAAATATACATCATAATGATCAGATATTATTTTTTGTGCTACTTCTATATTTAATTTACCTTTATGCTCATCCATAAGGTCACTTAATCGAACTAATCTTGCACCTTGATGTCTTCTAACATCATAGAAACCAGAATTCTGAACTTCTAAATTTCTAATGCGTTCATCATAAGGAGCATTAAATCCTATAAAAAAACCGTTCTTAGTTCTCTCTATGTTGTGATACTTTAATCCTAATTCGATTCTTAAAATTTCATTTGAATTAATATCACCAAATAACCATGAGTTAGCATAGTCTCCGGAATTTTCCTTTAAAAGTATTTCACAATATTCATCTAATGAATTACCATATTGCATTGCTTGTCGAATTCTGTAACCAATTGGATAACGTTTTTCATAAGGAATAAATCCTCCAATTGTGGTTTCAGTGCCTATTATTCCTTTTGCTGTTACAAAAAAATCCGTACCACTCCAAATCCAACAAGGAGACGTTTGCATAATGAAACGATGGCCATTTTCAGGATTTAAATCTAAAATAACATTACTATATTGACCATCAATATAATCACAAAATGAATTATGAGCGCAAACAATTTTACCATCTTCAGTCCAATCACCGACAGCTATAAAAGCACTACATCTGTCTTTAGACCCACCTTCTTTTCCAACACGCGAATCAGATTTTGTCGAATACCAATAAGGAATTGAACAATAAAAATTCCAGGCAATTATTTCATCAATCGTAGTTTTACAACCATTATCATTACATCCTTCAGCTATGCCTTCCATTTCTTCATACAATTCTTTAAAATCTTTCTCAGTCATATCTTTAAAATCTCGCGAAATCTCATTTATAAAATATTCCCATTCCATTCCATATGCTTCAAACATTAAAAATTTTAACATTTTTTGAATATCTTTAAACTCGGCGGCACATAAATATCCATATGCATATCCTCGTTCTTTTGGTTTCCCCTTAATTGATATATATTTCCATCCATTTTTTTGATAGGAGTTTCCATTTTTTATTTTAGTTGACATATTATATATATTAAAATATAATTTTATTATATATATATTATTTTTAAATTTTGTTTACATATTCAACATAAGAATGCCAATCATGACAAATAAAAGAATCCAAGGAAGAAGAACAAGTAACCAAGAAAGATTAGTATGTCCATCTTTACATATTAAATTAAGAACATAAGTCCAAAATATAACATACATAAGTTTAACAATAAATACCATAGCAGTATTTGGTACGCGACATGAGAATGAACCGACTGTGTAACTATTACTATTTCCTAAGTTTTGAAATAAAACCATTATTAATGCTATAATAGATATAACAAAATAAATCATTGCTGGAGTACACAACTCTTTTAAAGTTTTTGGAAAGTTTGCCATTATGAATTATAATTAGAAAAAAATTAAATATAAGCTGCCTTCATAGTATTAAGACTTGATGTGTTATGTATTTGATCTTTCCAAGGCATTGGATTAACTGGACTTGAATACCCAGCTACCGCATTATAAGCGCTTCCTAAACCAAATTGAAATTGTCTTCCTAAATTAAGTAAATCTTGTGTTAAAAAATTAGAAAGAGTTCCGCCACGTTGTTTTCTAGTGCGATTTTTACCACCAATTGAAAATGGAGGATTTGCTCCAGTAGCAATCATTTGTCTTGAAATATCTGTTTTATAATCATTTAAAGCTAAATAATTTCTATCTCCTTGAATTCCATCGACTCCTGGCCATCCCGCTACACCACCTGTCCATGGTTTACCAACAAGACCATCAGGGTAAGGGATTCCTGGGTTTCCACCTTTCATATTACCGCCCATTTTTGCTTTACAAGAACTACATTTACATCCTAAACGATGTCTCGTACCTCCGACCATAAATCCTGGCGCGCATGTTCCATATCCACCTTTTTTCTTGCGACCACCGCCCATTAAAGGAGCAGAACATGACATACAATTACCGCCTTTCATTATAGATCCACCCATTACGCAAGATCCACAACCTCCTCTTTGAGCTCCAATTGGATTTAAAAAAGGTGTAGCAGGAAATGTAGGCATTGGTCCTGTGTTAGGAACAGTTTTATCCATACCATTTATATTACTTGGAATATTCAAACTAGGAGTTAAATACCCGCCACATGATGATCCACCCTTTCCAGTGTAAGCTAAAAAAGGATTAGGGACAGTAGGTACATTATTTCCAGGATATGCTAAATTTATATCACCTCCAGAAATAGAACTTCCACCTAAATAATTTTTACGAGTTTTTGTTGAACATCCTTTCATTTTATAAACTTTTTGACGTTTGCTAGAAGTTTTTTTACGAGACGCTACATTTGGTTTACCCATGTTTATATTATATATTAAGAAATTATTCGATGTCAACATGTGTTAAGAAATGTCTTCTACAACACATTTTATTCATATTTAAATCATCTAAAATTTCACCCTCTGGTGTCTTGTCAACAAATTCTTTAGTTAAATAAAGCACCTTGTCAACATCAATAGATTCTCCATTTCCTCTTTTTGCTAATTTCTTCTTACGAACTTGTTCAACATAATATCTATATTTATTGGCAATAACCATACCGCAAGTAAAACATTTAACTGGGATTATCATCTCTTATATATTCTATTATATTATTCTTATATGATTTTAAATTTAATTCAATTTTATTTTATAATATAATATATTAAATGAGTGTTACAGGATATAATGTTAATTTTAAAGAGTTATATTACATATTTAAACAAAAGACATCAGGAACAAATATAACAACAGGATATACTTCAGGAGGTATTGATTTATCAAATATATTTCAACCATATATTTCTGGTATTAAAGCCAATCCAACAGGATATAATGTCGGGGGTAATGACTTATGTAATATATTTGAAAATTTAATAGGTGTTTCCGTAACAGATTATAATCCTTTTAGTGCTGATATAACACCTACTAGTTACACATATTATATTTTTTCTGTTTCAGACACACTGATATTACCCTCAATTAATGATGTGTATATTTTTTTAATTGGCGGAGGCGGGGGCGGAGGTTCTGGTTTGGGATATGAAGGTGGTGGAGCAGGAGGAAATGTTATAACAGCAGGACCAGTTGATTTATCCGGGAACTATACTATTACTATTGGTAGTGGAGGTCTAGGAGGTCCATTTACAGGTGGAGATTTTAATGGAGCAAATGGTTCGCATGGTGGAACAACAAGTATGTCCGGTCTAAATGTTTCTTTAACAGCAAGTGGTGGTGGAGGAGGCGGTGGTTCGGCTCAAGGTAGTATAGGTGCTGGAGGAACTTCAAATAGTGGTAATGGAGGAACCCATGGTTTAACAGTTACA
>Ga0209443_1000495_pt1 | contig 26666 bp, 55 predicted proteins | sample LauGreBMM110DCMD_2_FD_187571 | JGI IMG/M metagenome (GOLD analysis project Ga0209443, IMG submission 187571) | Freshwater lake microbial communities from Lake Michigan, USA - Su13.BD.MM110.DCMD (SPAdes) (version 2) | ecosystem: Environmental > Aquatic > Freshwater > Lake | place: Lake Michigan... | reverse complement strand
TTTCTAAAATATTTTTTGCCTTATAAATATTTGTTTCTGACGCTTCTAATTTGTTTGTTGAAATATGAATATCAATCATTTTAAACTACCTTTTAATGTTGTTAAATTTGTTTTAATAGCCGAAATTTCTGCCTTTGCAGTAGTAAAAACCGCGCTATTTATTGGCGTACCGCTAGGACTTGCAGGGGCTGAACATATAACAGTTATTGCACTAATAGAATCGCACAAATCGCCAATTTTGTCGCAAAGTGTTTCAATTTGAGTCAAAAAGGATTTAACATCGGGCGTTGTTTTTGGCAAATAAAAAAATTCTTCTTCGTCAATAATTAAATATCCCGAAGAGCTTCCACCCTCGCCCAAAATTTTGCATGACGGCACGATTCCCAATGTTGTCGATACAATTCCTGCGGTGCATGTTGCTTCAAAAATTTGCATATTTAAAAATAATAAAATTGGTCGATGTTAAATTTAAAATAATCCATATTTACCCAACCATAAAAGCCCGTAATTATTCCAAAATTATCGTAAAAAAATGCTTGAGGCAAATTTGACATTATAAAATAATTCGAATATGAATAATCCATTTTGCCAACTACTAAAGCAATTGGAGACAATGCTTTAATTGATTGATTATATGTAAAGAAATTTTTTGCCATTACATCTTCACGCCTTCCCGAGCAAGTTTTTGTTGCAATTAAACCCGCGTAAGGTTGCCCCGCAATGCTATATTTTGGAAGGTTGGCCAATGCTTCAAATGTGTAAAAATCTTCGCATGGCATTAATCGAAGCCCGTATTTTTCAAAAAAACGGCTTATATCAACAAGGTTTGAAGGGTAAAATTTATAAAAACCATTTTCGCAAATAACTTTCACGCGTCCCCTTTGTTAATTCCTAGCCAATAATTGCCATCTTGAATATAAGCGCCGACCGCATCGTTTTGAGTGAAAGGGTTGCGATCGTTCATGTTTGGGACCAGCAAATAATTTCTGAAAATAATTCCAACATTAAAACCTTTAATGAAGCGAATTACTTCGTCGCCCTCGCCGAGATCCATTGTAAGAGTTTCGTCGGGCGTATTTTTTGCCATAGTTTTATCGACTTCTTTAATTGCGAACCATTGCCAAACCATATTTTTTTCCTTTTTTTAGAATCCTAAAGCACTGCCAGCGGTGTTCGCGATAGGGTTATCAGTTATTTTTTTTTCTTTTGGGCGATTTGCCAATCTAATAATAATTTCCCGCTTGTCCGTGCCGTCGATTAATCGAGTGCCGAAGCTTTCAAGAGAAGCGTCGATGATGAAAATATTGTCATAAAAAACGGTAATTGAGTAAGTTTGATTTTCAATATTATTTTTAATAATTAAATCAATAAAAGCCGATAAAACCGTTATGAAAATATTCTTTTTATTTGCTGTAAATTTAAAATTTACCACATCAGCCGACACCCTTTCAAAGCTAGTCACGCCGTCTCGCATTACATCGATTGTCGTGTCTCTATCATAATCATCGAGAGCAACGCCCGTTATTTTTTCACTCAAATAAATCGGAATGAAAAAAAATGGAATTTTTGTCGATGTTAGAAAACCACGCAAAAAACTAGGAATCTCAATTTCCTTATAAAATTTAAATAAAATTATTGGTGCCAACCCGTTTAATGCCATTTTAACCTCCGAACCAATTTTTTGCTTTACCCGCAATTTTTTTCAACCAATCTATCGCTTGGATTGAAATATTTATTAATTTTTCAACAAATTCAACTAATTTTTCAAGTAATGGAAACAATGTATCCATCAGCTTGGCTCTAATTGCGTCAAGGCTTTTTAGCATCTCTTCTTGAAGCGCCGCTTGACGAGCGTAAATCTCAAATTGAGACAAGTTTTGAACTTCGCGATTTAATTTTGCTCTTTCAACCGCATCATCGACATTAATTGCACCGCGATTAATTACTTTGCTTTTTGCAATAATACTTTCTTGGAATCTTTTGGCACTTAGAATTGCCATTTGATCTTCTAAATTTGCTAATCTTTCAGCACTTCGTCCGACTTGTTCTTGCGAGCCTCCGCGAGGTCTAATTTGTTTTTTTCTTGCTTCAATATCTTGTTGAGCAAGCTCCGCAATTTTTAATTGCATTTTATCGCCGTAAACTTTTCCAATTTCAGCCAAGCGACTTTGAGCGGGTAATTTTGAAACACTTTTTATAAAATCATAAAAATTTTCAATAATATCTTTTTTGTTGACAAATTGTTCTAAAGTTCTGCTTTTAGATTGGTCGCCAGCTTTGAAATCTCGAGCCTCTTGCAATTTAGTCGCAAAATTTTGCAACGCTAAATCAACATCGAATCCAACCGAATGAGCAATCGCAACTAATTGAGCCATTTTGGCAGTTGAAACGCCAAATTGTTGGGCTCGAGTCATTAGATCATCGGAAATTGCAAGCGTGTTTTTCAAATCTTCTTTAACTTTTTCAAATGGATTTGTTGCAATCATTCCCACTACGCCAGCTAGCCCCGCAGTAGCACCAACCTTCAAACTTGTGATTAATGTATTTTTTAAATTGGTGCCGAATTTTTTTGCAACATTTGCAAACCTTGAATTTAATTCGTTCTCCATGCGTTGACCATCGCTAGCGGAAACTTGGGGGTTGATGTTGATCGTGTATTTATCAGCCATTATTTGACCTCAAAATATTTGTTTGATTCCGATATTCCTTAGCAAATGCGAAATTTAATAATTCCTCAAGCGTAAAATCGCCCCGTTGTGCCAGTAAGTCCGTCGCATAGTGATAAAGGTCAACCGAGAATGCTGGCATTTTTTCTATTTGTTCATTTGATAAAAAAAAACCTTGCTTTTTAAAATTTCGCAAGAAACATTTAGAATCAAATCATGAATCTCAAACCCCGTGAGATTCTCAATATTTTCTTTGCAAATTGGCACGCCGTTCTCATCTTTTGCAAATTTCAATAATGATTCAATTTCTTCGGGCTGTAGCATCGCACCATCTTCGACGGCAAGTTTTAAATATTTGCGTTTATTTTCGTCGTCGAGTTTATCGAACCAGTTTGACATATCAACAAAAGAATCGTGATCAATATCTTTCGGAATATACCAAAGCGAGCGAATAAGAGCAAGAGCCGAGTGGTAGGCTTTGGCTCCTGCAATTCCTTTAAATTCTTTTTCCGTAATTGTGAATTTAGACATTTTTTTTATTCTTTTATTTTATCAACAACATCAAAAGATTTAACTTTTAACATAAAATGTAAAGAGTCAATGCCTTCGGCGATTTGAGTTTGGCGTGGTTTGTCGGTGATTATTGCTTGTTTAAATGTAAAGCCCCCGCCAGTTTTATTATCAATAAACCAAACATTTATTCTAGTGCCATCTTTAAAACAATTTTCAAGCAAATTATAAATTGCAACTGAGCAATCAACCACTTTTATATCAGCCATGTCGGCTTCTTTCAAGCCTTCTTTGACAACGATTCCGACTTTATTGTCGCCGGAAGCACCGCGAGTTAAATTATTTTTTTTCGCATAAGTATAATCGATTGTGTCAACATCGCCAAAATTATAATTTGTGCTTCCAAGAGTAAAGCCGGCTTTTCCGTTTGAAATTTGATATAACATATTTTTTTTATTAAAAATTAATAATTAAGCAGTTTCAGTTAAAACCGAATTTACTCTCCAAAGTGCTTTCGGCTCTGCAATTTGCAGATTTCCGCTCGCAGTAAAATTATTTTCAACAAGCGAAATTTGAACGCTTAAGCTTTCAATTAAATTTGTTTGAACAAAAGTTTTATCAGCTTCTCCAGCCAAATAATCTTCAAGCAATGAAGCTTGAAGAATGGTGTAAGCTGGTTGATTTTCGGCAATGTAGCCAACGCCCCAGCCCTGCATCATTATTTGAAATAATTCGCTTAAATATGGTGCAACGATTGCTTTGCGATTGTTGGTAAATAAGGCCAAACGATTTCCATATTGAATTGAATTTAAAACAAAAGAAATTTTTGAATCAAATAAACTCATTGCTTCGCCAAGCGTGTCAATTCCATCATTTACCGGCATTTCAACATATTGTTGATTGCGCCAAGTTGCGGACGAAAGCAATTTTCCAAAAGCAAAAAACATTGATTTTGCACCATTTGTTGAGCTTCCAAAAAATGCAGTGCGTTTTGTGATAACCGCTTGAGCTTCCAAAAATGCAAGGTTATCGCTTGAAACACCGACGACGCCGTTCCATGTCCCAAGAAATAAGCCATCGCCACCGGCTAATTTTCCGCTTACAAGTCCAGTCCATGCACCGGCAACAGTCCCGCCGGCATTTGTATAAATTGCGGTAATTAAATTTCCGCCCGATCCTGAATTTTTAGCTTTTACGGTGATAACATTATCTACTACCGTAGCAATGACTACAGTGTTGAGTGTCGAAAGTGCATTAATTTGAGCAACAATTGAACTTGCGGTTGCATTATTTGAAGTCGCCGCTCGAAAAGTTGGTTGTCCAAGAACAACGGCAGTATCTTGAGCCGTTAAAACAACCCCGTTAATTGTAATTGTATCAATTCCCGATTGAGTGAAATGTGTGTAATCTGAAACAGTAAAAACGCCCTGAGCTTGATTTGCAATAATATCTTCTTTGTTAAAATCATCAGATATTAAAAGTGTAAAAAATCGATTTTCAGTTGACAAAGGATTAACAAGATCAAGATCATTAGCAAGCAAGATATAAACTTGCGTCAAACCAGCATTAAACAATTGTTGAGCGTTTAAGTTATTAGTTCTAACTCCAACATCAATCATTGTAAAACATTGGTAAATAGTGCCGACATTGGCTTCTTGCCCTGCTTTTGGTTTTGCAACAACGCAAAGACGCTTTAAATAAGCTGTGCTTGGCTCGGCTAATGCTTCAATTGCATCAATTGGAAACGCATAATCCAGTAATAAATCTCTACCGCTCATATTTTTTAATTTTTAAATTATTGATGTTTCGAGTTCAAGCCCGTCAATGTTGCCGATTGGCTCATTATACGGAATTGAAATTCGATAAGAAAATTTTTGACTCTTTTTAACAATTAAACGAACCGAGTCATTATTCGGATCATTGCCTAACGGCTCGTTGCTTTCTCTATCAAGTAAGCGAAAAGTCCCCGCCGTTTTATATTTACTTAGTGCCATTCTTTGCGAAAAAAAACCAAAATTTGTTTGAGTTTGGTCTTGCAAATATTCAATTGATCCAATAACGGAAAAATAATTTTCGCCGTCTTGAAAATTGTTTTTGATGCCTTCTTGATCAATAACGACAAGGAGACAACCAAGTTCACTTCCAAAATTTGAGACCGCATTTGCAAAATCAACCGATTTTGTTTCAAATATGGCTGTTAAATCTTTTTTCAAATACTCTTTAAACATTAGAGCCTCTTGGCTTTGGTGGCTTTGAACATTTGACCCGTCCAAATTCCGAGCTTGTCAAAACCTTTTTGTTTTATTGTTCTTGGAGCATTGCTCCCGTAATCTCCCCGCAATATCGGGTTTCTAATAACTGCTTGCACCGCATTTTCTAATCTTTTATTGTCAAGCGACTTTTTTCCAAAAACTTGGCTCGCAATTTCATTTACAACTTTCAAAACATCTTTATTTTCAGTTTTTGAAAATGGTTTTTTCAACCATCCAAAACGATTATCGGTATATTTAGCGACCTCAGCCAAAGAAACTCTTGGCGACGATCTGCCAACTCCGGCAATTTGCAACCCTGCAAAACTTTTTGTTGCCCCTTTTTTTGGCAATTTTTTTGGTGCATTTTGCAAAATACCAACTTCAAAATTATAATTGCCAATTTGTTTGGCGATTTTCTTGGTAATTTGTTTTACACCCTTTATTTTCATAATGGCGAACCCAAAAAAACATTTGATTTAAAAGTTTTTTCGGCGGTGAGCGTAATTCCTTGCGAAAATGCGTAAGCATTTAATTTTTTAATTGCGCCTTCGCTGTCAACCCTTCCATCAAGAATAGTTGACAGCGATTTGAACACGGCTTCGAGATTATCGACTGTGGTGAGCGTCAATTTTTCAACATCGGTCAAGGTGGGTTGCTCGATAATTAAAAGAATTCTGTTGGCTCGAAGCGTGTTGTCCATAATTAAGCAAAAGTAATGGCTTGTTTAATTACGGCACCTAAAACTTCGGGTCTTACTTGAACCGATCCAAGGCGATAATTTGCATAATAATAATTATGTTCGTTGTTTATGCCGTCTGCTGAAATAATTGGCAATCCGCAATGTTCAACCTCAACCAAATCATTCGATGCAACAATAATTCCGTTTGTGGTTAATGTTGAAGGAAGCGACAAAGAGGAAAGTTCAACAAAATTTACAGTTTTATTTTTAAAGGCTTGGCGAATGTGAAAAGACACATCATTTTCTTGGCCTTCAGTAATTTTACCCAAAAATGCAAGAAGAGCCGATCCATAAAAAAACACTGTTAAATTATCCGATGCGGTGTAAGTATTAACCAACAAATTTAAATTTGTCGCAACTTCTTTAATTTTTTGGATTTGATTAAAACCATTTCCGCTAACTGCCGGAATTTCAGCAGAAGAAGGCACATGAACATTGGTATCAGAAGAAACGATCAAACCATTGTTTCCACCTTCACCGCCAAAAGCTGATTTATCAAATTGAATTGATAATTGACGCAAAATTTGATTGTGAAAAGTTTGAACATTAATATTTGGATTTCTTAATAAATCTTTTCTTAAATTCAAAAGTTTGGCATAAGCGTTAAAAGAATGCGATGATCCTGAAACTTTAGCATTATTAATTTCTGTAATTTCCGAATTTGAAAAAGTTGGAATTACACTGTCATTTTCGACACTGTATTCTTTTGAAACAATTTTATCCGCTGTAAAATCAAATTGTCTCAATTTTGGTAATGCCAAAATGCTTGGCACATAACTGATTACAGCCGATTCCATAAAATTTTCTTTGGTAATACTACCAGTTCTAATGTCTGTTGTCATAATTATAAATTATTAAGTTGTTTAAATTTTTGCATGCGAGGTGTTTCATTTACAAACACTTCTTTTTTTTCTTTGCCTTTTGCTGGTTTCACTGATTCCTCGCTTGATTCCTCAATTTCGACATTTTCAGTTTCGGAAATTTTTTCAATTTCTTCAACTTTTTTTTCAGCTTCTTTTTGACTACTTTTTGTCATAAATTATAAACCGTTTGGCATGTTAATTTCAGCCCATTTTTTATTTGCAACAGGGGTGCCAACATTGCTCATAATTCCATCAGTTCCATTAGTTCCCGTGAAAGTTCCGGCAGTTAAATAATTTGCTCCGCTGTTTGAAACATTTGTTGCTTTGCTGGTGACGGCAGAAACATAAACGGGTTGTCCTGCTGTCGGGGTGATTGATTCATCAAGTTGAACGGCAACTTTTAAGCCCGAAATAACAACCGCACATGCTACGGCTTCTTGTTGCCCAACAATTCCAAAAGGAATAGCGGCGCCAGTTCCGCCCGCATTGGCTAAGCTAACAAAGCCTGCAACTGCTTGTTTTACGAATAAACCCTCTTCAAGAATTGTTCCGCTAGTTGGTAATCGAGAAATTACGGCTGTAGATTTGCCAACTTCGTAAGGTGTTCCAAGTAATTTTGACATATTTTTTATTTATTTATGGTTAAATTTTTCTTTAGCTTTTGCTAAAATTTTATCTTGGAGAATATTCCCCGAAGAGTTGGCAGAAACGCCATTCACTTTATTTAGTTCTTTGGCTTTGTTTTTGCCGTGTTTTACTACGACGCCAAGCTCAACCAAGTCCCAAAATTCATTTGATTTTTTCAACTTATCAGTTTCAGCTAATGCCTTAAATCTATCCGCCTTTATTTTTTGCGACGGCTCTAAAGCATCAATATTTTCTTGTTTTTCTAAAAATGATTCGAGCAAATTTTTTCTTATATAATTTGCTTTTTCATTTTCGTTTCCGTAATTTTTGCCGTCTACAGTGGCAAGGATTTTGCCAGCTTCTTCGGGTAAAATTGATTTATTTTTTTCAACAAAATCTTTTACCGACAAATTAAATTTCACCGATTCTTGAATTTCAGCCAACAAAATTTCAGCTTTTTTTTCAGCATTCACCGCGTCTTTTGCTTCGTCAACTACTGTTTTTGACGCTTCCGCTTTTTGTGCTGGTGCTTCGGCTGGCTTTTCAGCTGGTGCCGAAGATTTGGTTATAAATTCTAAAATTGCCTTTTCTTGTTCTTCTGTAAACATAAATTATTTTTCCGTTTTGTTAATATTTTTTAATTTGTTTCATAATGATGCAATTTAAAAAATAAATGTCAAATTATTTTTTTGTTGCATTTAAAATTTCAATTCCGCAATTACAGCCATAACGCTCCATCGGCATATTTCCTTCGCTGTCGCCTTCGCCCACATCAAAAATTTTTCCATATAATAATTGGTGTTCAGGATCGGGCGTATCAGAAGAGGAAGGCAACCAACGATATTTCTCGCCTTCATTTTCAGCTTTTATATTTTGAACCGCATCGAAAATAACAAGCCCCGCAATCCTTTGTTTAAGCAGTTTCTCGCCACTTTTAGCAATGACACTTGCTTTTGCTTTTGGAATTCCATCATCGCTTAAATCATCAATTTTTCTTTGATAAATATCGGCGACTTTCGCAACTGTCGAATTGATTTCACGCTTAGAAAATGAAGTGGCGAGGATTAACGCTTGCATCGCATTTTGTTTCAATGTCAAATTTTTTTTCTTTAACAAATCACCGTCAAAAAAATCTTTTGGTAATGATTTTTTTAGAATTGTTTCAGGAAAAATTTTCGCCATTTTATTTTTTTGCGGTTTTAATTGGAATTAATCGATTTGCGAATAATTGTTTTTGATCCGGTGAAAGTAGTGATGAATTTTCAACAATTAAAAGATTGCTAGCCATCGCCGAAAACCAACGCCAGTCGTCAGTCATAAACTGCAAATTCCAATTGTAAAGTCCTTTGCAAATTGGTTGCAAATGTTCGTTGAAGAAATTTTGGAAGCAATATTCATTTGCGTTTGCATCGGCTTCGCCAGTGGCACTCATTCCGCTTGTCATAACGCCGTTGACAAATGAAACCGAAACACCAAGCTCGCCAGCAATAAGCGAACTTACAAACTCAACGGCATCTTTGATTGATGCCGAATCAATTTTAATCGTTTCAACAACATCATTTTTATCGAGCAAAATTGATTTTCCTTCTTTTAACGCATCATTCATTTTTTTCGCTTGTTCGACGGGTTGCTCTTGCCCACTTACTGCGACAGTCCCACGAAGAGCATTTATTTTTATTTGGAGTGCATTTGCTAGCCCGACTTGCGTATTCATTGAGGTCATGATGTCGTAAATTAGCGACATATAAACAAAAATTAAGTCGCGAAGCTTGTAATTTCTAAAATCAATCAACACCCCCGATTTGCTTTTGCTCTCCTCTTGATAATCTTTTTCAATGGCTTCTTTTTCTTTCATGTCAGCAATTTTCACAACACCAACGGAATAAATTAAAGCTTCTTTTTTTTTGTGAGTCATAGCGTTCGCAACTAATGAAATCAACCCTTTACTTGCGTTTGATTGTTCGCTTGAATCAAATAGCGATCTGATTTCATTTTCACCGGTTGCCCCTTCGCTCCTAGAATAAGCGGACTCAAGAATTTTTTTAAATAATAATTCGGTTTTAATTTCGCAAAAATTAACTTTTTCCATCGCAATAACAAAAGGTCTTGCGAGGTCTATTTCTGTAGATTCCGAAGATTTAAAAAGGGTTCCAAAATAACTTTTTGCCGACATAAATTTTTTAATTAAAATTAATTTTATTGAACAATTCCGAGATACTCCATTAAGCCCGCCGTAGCGTCAGGAGCGTCATCATATCTAACACGATATTCGTAATTTTTTACCTGATCGATAAAAATTTGATTCGCTTGTAAAATTTGCGAATCAACATTCCCGTCGAACTCGTGAAATAACATATGTTCAGAAAAAAAAGCGGCGTTAATTATTCGACGATGCTTATTTTCAGTTGAATTTTTTCCGATACAAGGCGCGCCCAACTGTCGCATGCGAATCACTGGTTCATCGCCAAGATTATTCGTTTCAAAACATACCGATTTTACGCCGAAAATTTCAAATAGCAACCGAAAATCTTCAAGGCAATCATACCAAGCTTTTTTAAATGCAAAGCCCGAAATTACCAATTTTTCAAAATGCATTCCACCAATTGCCAACGCAGTATAATCGCCCCCCTTGTGGCTCGGGTCAACAAACGCAACCGCATTTTGTGCAAAATAATTGCATTTTTTCACGGCTCCAAACGGGAGAGATGCATCATCTAAAATTTTCAGGTGGTAAGAGGCTGAAATGCTTTGCTCCGAAACTCCGGCAGATCTTTGCGCGATTAAATCAACATCAAGTTCGGGAATGTCGCCATATTTTACTTCAAGCGTAGGAATTAAAAAGCGCAATTTTTGCAATAAATCAAGCTTGTGAACGGGCTGTCCAATAACAACAACATTTGGAGTCAATTTTAAAACTTCTTCATAAACCTTTTGAACTCGTAAGCGTTCCGCTTCGCTGGTATCGTCGGGGGTAATCATATCTTCTAAAAGCACTGAACGCGGGTGGCGCCCCCGCATACCTTTTGACCTTACTGCCAAATTTGTCAATGTCGGCTCTTTTCCTTTTGATTCATTCGTATAAATTTTTCGCTCGCTTTTGCCTTTCATTTGAACGCCCGCAATGCTTAATACTTCTTTAATTTCGGTTAAAATTTCTTTGCCCCTTTCAAATTCTTTTGTGATTAAAAGCCCCGTTTCTTGCCTGTTTCTGTAAATCGCCCAAGCATTGCCTAAGATTGAAACATAATCGGTTTTTCCGTAGCCCCTTGCCCCTAAAATTAACCTTGGTTTTTGCAATTCTTTATTTTCGGGGAATGCAAATTTCATCATCTCGATTTGCTTTGGAAACGGCTTCGGATAGCCAACTAAGTCGCAAAATTGCTCAAATGTTTCGATTGTGTTTTTTTGTCCGCTTCCGCCGAAATTAAATTGAAAATCAAAATCAAAATTAAACATCTAAATCTTGCCCCGTGTTAATTATTGAGCCTTCCGCCCCGCATTTACACAATAAATCTTTTAGCATAATTTTGGCGTTCCAAATGCCAATCCAGCGTTTAAAACAATTTAAGCACATCAGCTCGGCGACATTATGCGGTTCGCTTAATTCATCTTTTTTATTATTTTTTTTTCTAAAATCTTCAATGTTGATGATGTTCATAAAGTTGCAATAAAACCCAATAAAGCGATTATGATTAATAAAATTGCTGGTTCCATATAGTTTTTTTTAATGTTTATATTTTAAAAATTCTTGTTTCATTTCCCGCTCCCCGTCTTGTCCCAAATGCTTAAAAGCGTGCTTACAATTACTTCATCTTTCATTTTTGGCAATCGTTTTTTTACTTCCTCAAGCATATCATTAAAAAGCTTCAAAGCGTTTTGCGACGCTACTTGCTGGCAGTTTGCCATTTGTTCAGCGGTCATTAATTCCATTCTATTTTTTAAATTTTCAACATCAACTCCAGCCTGTATTAACTTACCTTCGGCAACCTTTCCCGCCTGCGCTTTTGTAAGGTTCTGCTCTTTTGTCCCCCCCCTTTTCTTCTTGTGTTTGTAGGCTCCAACCCTTATTGATTTTGTCATTGATTTTTTATAATTTCCGATTAAAATATCGCCTTATCAGAATTCTAATTTTTTAATTATGAAAAGGCAAGAAATTTTACGCATACTTATGCAAGAGAAGGTTCAGCGAGCCATGCGAGTTGATGAAAATAGACTAAAAATCGAATGTCAAAAACTTGGCTTGTCGCCTAAAACTCTTTACGATTTTGCAAATTATCGCCGAAAATTCTCAAGAGATTCGACAATCAACAAGCTATTTCTTGCCACCAAAGCTATTTTAAATTGATTTTTTCTCAACAAAAAGTTTCATAAACTTGCGATAAATTGCGCAATAAATAACCGAGAATAAAGTGCGTTCGCTTAATTGCATCAACCTTTCGCGATCATAAAAATTATTACTTGTTATTAAAAATTTTAATATTTTCATTTTAATTTTTTCTTTCATTTTTTCCTTGTTTTTTGTTAAAAATTAATTCGGTTTTTTCCCTTTTGTGTATTTTACGCACCATGCCGGAAAGGCTTTTGGAATGCTGTTCGGTGCTTCACGCATTCCGCTGTTGATTCCATCCACATAAACTTTTGCTAAATGCTCAATGTCCCAACCATTTACAACCCTTTGAATCTCTTGAATTTGTTCGGTTTGGAGCTGGCCAATAACATCAATCACGCTCAAATTTTTTTTAGCTCCAACCCCTGAACCTAAATCACCAATTTTTTTAAACTCCCCCCTAGGGGTAGGAGTAGGAGTTTTAATAATTCCATTATTAGGTGTTAGGTGTTGGTTATTAGGTAGCAATGCGATCGCATTGCGATTCGCATCCGACTCGGTTTGCGGTTGGTATGCGACTGGCATAACTGAATCCTTTATTTTCCACCGTTCCGACGCATTATTTTTATTTTTCTCGGAAATTTTTTTATAGCGGTCGCGTTCTTTTTCCGCACGATTATTTTTTAAAAAATTTTCAATTTTGATAAATTTTGCATCGATAATTTTGCGACATTTTTTGATTTCTGAAATTTTACAACGCGCAATTCTTGCTAATTTTTCGTTATCATTCGGCAAATCTCGAGTGTAAGAAGCAAGAAATAATCGCGTATAAATTCCGAATTCAAGGGGGCTTAAATCGCTGGTCCCGTTGTCAAAATCTTCAAGATTTAATTGGACTGTGTGGATCTTCATTTTTCACCCCCGACCTTTGCCTCGGCTTCAACTAACGCCATTTCAACCGCATTAATTGTTTTTAATCTAGGATTTTGACAATCACCGTTTATTATTTTAGTGAGATGTTGCGGTGCGATATCGGCATTTTTTGCCAAATCTTTTAAAAGAATTTTTGATTTTTTAGCTCGTTTTTTCCAAGAGCCAGTGAGGCGCGCAATAAATGGATACTTTCCAGTTCGTCCCGTTCGTTTTGTCATTTTCTTTTCCGTTTTGAGTTAATAATTTTTGAATCTTATTTTAAAAAAATTAATATTCAAGCGGGTTTTTAAAGTTTTTTTTGCAAATGGTGGCAAGTGCTAGAAAAAAACTCGGGAGAACGGAAAATCAACCCGTAAAAAACTAATTTTTAACATTATTTTATTAAATTTTAATTGTAAACCAAAATGAAACAAATTGCGAAATGTTGATTTTATTGGTTTGGCTTGTTTATTTTAAAAAAACGCATTAAAGCCCAAAATAAATTAAAAAAGGGCTTGACATGTTATTTTTTTTAATCAAAATTATTAAGCTTTTTTAAAAAAGCAATTTTATTAATAAAACGGAAAAAATATGGAAAATCAAATTGAAATAATTAATCAACGCGATGTTGAATTGCTTGAAAAAAATCGCAAAATAAACTTGCAAAAACTTTTCACGCCGGAGGGCATGGATTTAATTATTGCAGAAATTGAAAATGAGGTCGCAGATTTTCAAGCATTTCACGCTGTAGTTGAAACAAAAGAGGGTCGAGCAAAAATAATTTCGATGGCCGCTAAAATAGCAAAATGCAAATCGCCAATTAAAAATTTGGCAACTGAATTAAAAGAAGAATCAAAAAAATTAATTGATGGCGTAAATTCTCAGTGGAATCGCTACGAAAAAGCAATGGACGAATTACGCGATGCGGTGAGAAAGCCCGTTGATGAAATTGAGGAAAAAGAAGCGAAAATTTTGAAAGAAAGACAAGATCGTTTAAATGATCTTGAATATTACAAAAATGCTAATTCTTGCAGTATTGAAATTGATGATAAAATTAAATTTTTTAAAGAAATCAGAAAAAAAGTTGAAGAACTTAGCGTTTATGATTGGGGTGATTTTAAATTTAAAGCTGAAACATTGTCGCAAGAAGTAATTTTGATTTTAGAATTAAAAATTGCCGATTCTTTAAAACAAAAAGAGCAAGAAGCGGAATTGATACAACTTAAAAAAGAAAAAGCTGAACGCGATAAAAAAGATGCGGAAGAAAGAATTGCGAAAGAAGCTGAAGAGCGAGCTAAGAAAGAAGCTGAAGAATCAATTAAGCGTGCCGAGCAAGCTAAAATTGATGCAGAAAATCGAGCAAGAGAATCGGAAAGAATAGCAAAAGATGAAGCCCAAAAATTTGCAATTGAAGCTGTTGAAAAAGAGCGTCAACGCGTTGCCGAAATTGCAAGAAAAGAAGCCGAAGCAAGCGAAAAAAGAGAGGCGAATAAAAGACATAGAAATAAAATTCATGGCGAAATTTCAATTGCATTTTTAGAAGCTCTTGGCATTTATTATAAAGATGTTAGCAATGAAGATATTGAATCGGTTGAAAATACTCATGAAATGTGTCATAAAATTATTGATGCAATTTCAGAAAATAAAATTTCGCATTTAACAATAAATTATTAAAAAATTCATTTGCAATTTAATTTCAGCTACTTAAAATTTAAGCACCACACTTAAACCCAATTTTTAAAAACAAAACGGAAAAATTATGAATAAATTAATATATAAAATTTTAAATAAAAAAATTACGCAAGATATTATTTTTTGTTTAATTATGCTTACTTTTTTAGCAATTTTTTATCTAATAATGGCAATCGGTGCGGGTGCTGTGCTTTGGATCAAACTTAAAGTAATTTCAGTTTTAGGATTCAAAATTTCAAACTTTTTTTAATTTTAACAATACAAAACGGAAAAATTATGACAACTCAACAAACACAAAAAGGCGAAGGCATTTATTTCAACATGTCAGCCGAGGAATATTTTGCACTTCCCTATTTTTCTCGCTCACTTGCTCAAAAAGTAAGATTTAGCGGACAAGAAGCGGAATATTACATTAAAAATCCGACAAAAGAAACGCCGGCAATGGAACTCGGTACCGCTCTTCATTCGTTATTTCTAGAGCCTGAAAAATTCAATGCGACTTATGTAAAAGCCCCGTCGATTTTTGACGAAAAATTTGCAGGTAAAAAAATAATTCAAACGGTCGATGATTTGAAACCATATCTTGAACAATTTGGTTTAAAAAAATCCGGTAAAAAAGAAGATATGATTGAAAGCGTGCGGACTTATTTGAACCCCGCGGAAGTCGCAATTTGGGACGATGTGAAATCAAATTTTGAGCGTGAAGTTATTTCTTTGAATCAAAAAGTTTTAAGCGCTGATGATTTTACAAATCTTGAAAATATTTGCGATAAATTTAATCAATCAGATAATTTGCATCATTTGCTTCAAAATGGTCGTTCCGAAGTTGTAATAATTTGGAAAGATAAAGCAACGGGCATAACCTGCAAATGTAGGCTTGATTATATCCAACCCGATGCGGTTATTGATGTAAAAAGCTTTTCAATTAAAGATTTTAACACGCCATTAATTGATCAGCTTCGAAAAAAAACGATATTTAGCTACTACAATTTGCAATATGCTATTTATGCAGAAGCTTTGGAAAGTGCAATTAACGCAATTAACGCCGGCGAATCTCATGTTTTTGACGATGGTGAGCAGGTAAATATAAATAAATGCGGGGAATGGTTAAACAAATTTCTTAAAAATCCAAAAAAACAATTTGTAATTTTATATGTTAGAACTTCCGCACCTTACCAAATGCAAGCCCTAGAGCTTAGACCGTCCGAGGTTGATGGAGCTGGTGAAAATGCTTATTTTTCAATAGCTTTGCAAATTTGGCATGGCTCGCTTGCTAAATATAAATATTTTTTAAAAAATGGTCAATGGTTTGGTGAAGATCAAATTGCGGTATTACGCGATGAGCATGCACCGAATATTATGTGGCAACAATCAATTGAGGATTAAAAATGAGCGAATCAATCGAGTACACTATTTTTTATCTAATAAAAAATAAAAACGAAAAAGCTATCAAAGATTTGCTTGATCGCGGTTTAGCTACTGAAGAAATGGTTGAACAAGAAAGAAAAAGTTATCAAAGAATTTATGGCGAGGACGAAAAAAAATGATTTATATTGTTGTTTTAAAAAAAGGCGGGGTTTTTGAAGCCGAAACTAAGCGTAAGCTTACGGCTTCAATGATTGAACATTATATTGAAAGAGATTGTGAACCCGAGCAAATTCAATCAATTTTTTGCATTTTTAAAAACGAAAAAACAAAAGAATTTTGTCGAAAAGTTGTTGCAAAAATACAAGAAATTGTTGATTGTGGAGTTGCGGAAGGTCGCAAAATTTCTAATCAAGAATATTGCGAAAGAATTGAAATTCAAAACGATTATTATTCAAATTTAATTTAAAAATTTATGGAACCCGCAATTTTACTTGTAATAATGATAGCTTTTTTTCAATTAAGTAAATTAACTTGGGGCGACTAATGACATATTTTGAGAAAATTGAAATTGAAAATTTTGCAGAAATTAAAATTGCTGGTGTTTGCTCTATGGAAGCAGGCACCAGCTTTGGCGGTTATGGCGCTGTAATTTCCGAAAATGGTATTGAACGCAATATTTTTGGTGGATCTTGCTTGACAACTAAAAATCAAATGGAGTTGATGGCTTGTATTCAAGCCTTAGAATCACTTTCGGAAAAGTCAAGCGTTATTCTGCGCACAAATTCAATTTATTTGATTGATGGCATAACAAGATGGATTAATGGCTGGAAAAAAAACGGGTGGATAACAAAAAGCGGTGAGCATGTAAAAAATAAAACTTTTTGGATCGAACTTGAGAAAGTTGTTTTAAAACATGAAATTACTTGGAAACTAGTTTTTAATGAAGATAAATTAGCTATTGAATTGGCCGAGAAAGGAAAAGAAAAAGAAAAAGTTGAATATAAGCAATTTTTAACCAAAAAATAAAATGGCAACAATTACAATAATTATAATTCTACTTTTTTGGAATCCACAAAGGCTTTTAAATTATTATTTTGATGACACTAAAAAAACTATTGCCGAAATAGAAAAAAATAAAAACCTGAAAAATGTCGATTGAACTTTATAGAGATTTATATCAAGAGCGAGCCGGAATTTTGCAATTTGACGCGGGATTGTCTCAAAATGAAGCGGAAAAAAAAGCTTTGGTTGAAATTACAAATCTTTGGCTTGACAAAGTAAAATTGAACCTCGCGGACCCAAAGACTTATAATTTAATCACAAAATTTAAAAGAGAAGTTTTAAAATAAAATTACATTTTTTTTGCGACCCGCTTTCTTTTTTTCAACTTTTATTTTTAAATCTTTACAGATATTTTTTAAATTGTCATACCCGATTTTAAGTTGCTTTGATGCTTGAGTTAAGCCAACTTTTAAGATTAAAGTTTCGATTTCTTCTTGTGAATATTTTTTCATATTTTTAAAGTTAATTGTTAAATTTCCAAACATCCGCAATTACGGCGTGTAGCTCTTTGGCGTTGAATTGCATTTGATTCACAGGTTCAACTTTATATTTCTTTGATTCGTGCGATTGCTTGAATAAAAAGATTGCGATTAAAGCGATTGTTAAATAAATTTTATACATTTGTTTCCTTTTTGTTTAAAGTTTTTGGTTTGAAACATTCCCATCGTTTGCCCTTTTGTTTTGTAGAGTAGCAAAGTTTTTTTTGTGAATCACTTAAAGAATCATATTCTTTTTTGGTGATGCGGATAAAATCTGATTGTTTCATATTTTTTTCGTTTTGTTTTTTAAGTTAATATTTGAAATAAAACTTTTTTATTTCGTTAAAAAAATAATATAATTTTAATTTTATCTTGTCAACAATTATTTTAAAATTATTTTTGGGCTACAGTTGCAAGGCTTTAATCATATTAAATAAAAACTATTGCAATTTAATTTCTACGCCATAAAATTAAATTCAAGGTTAAATTTATTTAATCTTTTTTTTATTAAAATTAAAACGGAAAATTATGTCAAAAAATAATCAAGCAAATATCATCGTCGATGATATTATGCGTCCAGAACCACCGCAAAATGCAACCCCCGCGGTCGCAATTGAGCAAAAAAAACCGGAAAAATCGGTTGAAATTCAAAAATATGAAATCGATAAAAAATTTGAAATTCAGCAACAAAAACTTGGAGAAGCAACGCAAATTGTAGTCGGACGCTATAATTTGACTGCGATTTCTATGCTTGCCGAAAAATTTTCAAAATGTAGCGATATGATTCCAAAAGATTTTCAAAATAATCCTGAAAAATGCTTTGCGGCGATTTATAAAGGTGCTACTCTCGGGCTTGACGCCTTTACTTCGCTTCAAAAAATAGCGGTAATTAATGGACGGGCAACAATTTGGGGCGACACCGCTCTCGCTGTTGTCAGAAATTCTGGTTTGCTTGAAAAATTTGAAGAAAATTTAATTGAAGAAACTGGAAATATGATCGCTCGTTGCGTCTTGAAAAGAGTTGGCGAGAAAGAATATATTAGCGAATTCACGCAAGCGGACGCGGTAAAAGCTGGGCTTTGGACTTCTAATGTTTGGGCAAAATATCCAAAGAGAATGCTTAAATATCGTGCTAGAGCTTACGCGCTTCGCGATATTTTTCCCGATGTGTTAGAAGGCTTGTATTTAAAAGAAGAAATAGAAGAATCGGACAATTTTGACAAAAAAATAAAAACTGTTTCAAAATTAGATAATTCAATCGCTTCTGATCAAGATTCCGAAGCTTTAAACCAAGCTCAAACACAATTATTTTCTAAAAAAAATGATAGTTAAAAAATTAATAAAACCGCTTTCGGTAAACGAATGCTGGCAGGGTCAACGATTCAAGACTAAAAAATATAAAATTTATGAGCAAGAATTATTGTTGACTTTGCCCGCTGGTATCTTACCGCCTGCCCCTTATTCGATTTATTTTGAATTCGGGTTCAGCAATGTCTTGAGCGATTACGATAACCCCGTAAAACCGCTTCAAGACATTCTTCAAAAAAAATATCAATTTGATGATAAAGAAATTTTTGAAGCTCGGATCTTGAAAAAAAAGGTCGCAAAGGGTCAAGAATACTTTATTTTTAAAATAACAACTTTTATAACAACTTTAAATTAAAAAATTATGTCTACTAAAATACAAAATCAAGCGCCAAATGTTCAAAATGAAAATTTGGTTGAAATAATCAAAAATGAAGTGGTCCAAAATGCAACTTCGACAATATTTGAAGAAATTTTTAATTTAGAAAGCAACGAATAATTTTTATGGCAAAAGCAACAAAAATCGACAAAGAAATCGGTCAAAAGATTGAATTTCATCGTTTATTAAAACGAAGAAGTCGGAAATGGCTTGGCGATAAGATCGAAAGATCTTATCATCAAGTTCAGAATTATGAATATGGTAAAAATAGGGTCTCGGCGTCTACGCTCTTGGCAATTGCCGAAGTTTTAAAAACTCCGATTGCAAATTTTTTTCCGAACAAGAATGATAAATAAATTTATAAATTTTGTTTATTTTTGGCACAATAAATTTTATTCATCGGCGACTTTTATGGTTGCCGATGATAAAGTGGTGGTGTGGAGAAAATATTTGAGAGCAACATTTGAAGCAAAATATTTTTTAAAAGGTTGGGAAGCATATTTGCAAGAAAATATTCCGCAGGAAAAGAAATTAAGAATTATTAATTTATTGAAAAAATATAAAAATGCAATTGAAAGAGAAATAATATATTTTCGTTAAAAAATTAATCGCACCAATTATTATTTTTTCTATCGCCAAAATAGGCCACGGCCAAGCCTTTTTTTAATTGCTCTTGCGCAATGTCAACATTGTTTACTAAAACTTTAGCGTCAAGCCTTCCGCCGTATTTGTCCCACTTTATATTGCTTAAAATAACTTCATTTTTTCCGATTAAATTTTCAGTTAATTTTTTAGATTTAAGAGATAAATCTTTTTCTTTTTTACATTTGCCATTTTTTTCAGGGCTATCAATTCCAAGAATTCGAACTTTTAAACCAAGTTTTTGAATTATTAATGATTCATTTGAAACATCAAGTTCTATAGTGTCCCCGTCAATTACTGATTTAACTTTATAAATATAAAAATCTTCTGCTTGTGCGTTTACCGCGCCCGTAAATAAAAAAAATAAAATAAAAATAATCATGAGTTCCTAAAAAAATAATTTATAAAAGTTTCTTTTTCCAAACGCCATCTTCAAAATATCCATAACCTACTTGAAAGCGATTTTGTTTATTGTTTAATTTAAAGCCAAGGTGAACGCAACCCTTATCTTTTTCCATCAACAATTGGTCAAATTTAATTCCGGAACTTAAAATTAAATCGCAAATTTCTTCTAAAGTTTTTGGTATTTTTTTATTTGGATTTTTTAATTTTTCTTCAGGCGTCAATTCAACCGCAATAACATCAATTGCTAAGCCTTGGCAGTGTGCTGAAGTCGGAGAGCCACCGATTATTTTATTTACTTGCTGAGATCGAAAAACATTGCTTGCCTTTAAAATAAAGCCCGTTTTATCAGTTATTTCTTGAACATTGTCGGCAAGAATCATCAACCCTGTAAGTGCTGAAGCTGGCGGGACATTTGAAATCTTGTTTTTTATTGCAGTATTTGAGAACCAAAAAAAGCTATAATTATAATTCTTTCTTTTCAAATCACTTAATTTAATCATAGTATTTTTTGCCATTTTTTAAAAGAAATAATTCAAAGAAAGTAAGCCAACAACAGTCAACCCCAATTCTTTATTTGGGGCGACTATTGCCGTAGCAACCGATATATTTTTAGCACAAAAATAATTAAGATTCAAGCCAAAAATTATTGCATGATTAATTTTTCTTTGCTTTGTCTTTTTTTCAGATTTTACATTTGAAACAAAAAAAGAGGGGTTTAATTTATTAAATTTATAACCAATTGAAATTGTATCTGCCGTTAAACGGCTTTTGAGTTCATAAGCTTTGCCGTTTTCTTTGCTTTTAATAAATTCTTTATTTGAAAAATTTGAGATTCGATTTGTTTGAATTGTTGCGGTTAGATTTTTAATGTTTGTGAAATATCCAATCGACGCCGTCGGCAATATTTTTTCTTTCAAATAAAAAGATTTATCATTTTGTTTTTGATATACTGCCCCAAGGCTTAAATAAGGATTTGCAAAAGAATTTTTTGAGAAAAAAAACAATAAAATTATAAAAATTAATTGCACAAATTTTGTTTTAAACATTTTAAAATTTTTATTGTTTCAAAAGCCCAATCTTTAAAGAGTGGGGGAAGCGATGCAATTTTTATTTGCTCATTTTTATCAAAATTTTCAAGCCTAGGATAATCGGGAAGGGTGTCAATATACTCTTGAAGCTGTTCATTTGAAAGGCTTTTATTTAAGCTCTTCGAGCAAGAAGTCATTATCAATATTGCCGTCAAAATTATAATCAATTTTTTGTTTATTTTTAGCATTTTTTAAAGTTTTTTTTAATTGTTCAATTTTTTCGGTGTGAATTTTTAAATCATTTTCTTCAATAATTTTTAAATTTTGAAGCTCTGATTTGCAGTCCCGCGTTTCAATTATAAAGTTTAAAACAGGCTTTAAAATTAAAGCAAAAAAAATTGCAATTGCATAAAATATAACCTTATTTTTCATTTTCAAAAAAATTTATAATTAAACTCGAAACATGTTTTAAATTTCTCAAAACATGTTGATGATCTTTTTCTTGTTTTTTTGATAGTTTTAAAATTAAAAAATAAAGATAACCTAAACCCAAAAATAAAATTAGAGAAAAAATATATTGACTTAAAAAAATGTAATTCATTTTATTTTTTAATTGGTAGTTGTTTACGAAATTTATTTAATAAATATTTTGCATCTGCGCATGGCTGTTCGCTCCAAGAAAGCAAATGAATTGTGTAGATTAATTTTTGCGTTTCGTTTTTTACTGCGGTTAAAAATAAATATTTTGCTTGGCCGTTTTTAAAATGAATTGATTTATCTAACAAATTTTCGATTGTTGGAAAGTTTTCAATTTCAAATTCGGGCAAATAAACTTTTTCAACATCTTCTTGGTTTGATAGCGTTTCGAGCCAAGAATAGGTGGCGTTATCAACCGAATAATCGCCAGCAAATGGAAATTTTTCATTTGATAGATCAGTAATGCAATTTTTAGGATTTAATAAAAAATCACAAGAATAAATTTCTTTAAATTTTGCGTAAAAATTGGTTTTAATTTCCGTTGAAATTGTGGAAATTCCAAGCGCATTTTTATCACCGCATTTCGTCAAAATTTTAATTACATTTTCTTTTATTTTATAATCATCAATGTTATCAATATGAATTGAATTGTCGTTATATTTTAAAAATCCTATTACAAAAACAAGGGTTGAAAATATAAATAAAAAAAATATTAAAGAAAAAAATCGATATTCTTTTAAAAATTTTATTAATGTTATAATGATGTTAATTTTTGTCAAAAGCTCAAACATAAATGTTTAGTTTTGTAATTTCCAAGGGGCTGTAAAAAGTATTTTTTGGCAAATCAAAACCAGCTTTTCGCAGATTAAATTGAATGTGCGTTGAACAAACTCTTTGAATTTCTTTTTTGTTAAATTTTGAAAAAAGTTTTTGTTGAAATTTTTTTGGCAAGATTTTTTCTAAAATTTCAGCGCCAAGAATTAAACGAGTAAAGCCATATTTTTTTCCAACTTGTTCGATGGCGTCAATAATTCCTGCTTGAATTTGTGAATCATTCATTTTTGTTTGAAACATTTTAATTGATTCTTGTTTCAAAAAATATTCGTCAGTACTGAAACAAATTCCATTGTATTTTATAATGTCAATATCGCGATATTTACCGCCATGGAAGCCTTGTTCACTTAATTTAAAAGAGCAAATTGAATGATTGTTTGATGAATGCCTTTGCACTTCATAAACAATTCCAACATGATGCGGGGCTTTTTCGCCTTTTTTTTCACGAGTAAAAAATGGAATTAGCGAACCAATCAGCCCGCCTCTATAGAACGCCAAGACTGTGCCGTCTTGAATATTTTCAAATAAATCTTTTAAATTTTCACTATTCATTTTTATCAGTGTTTTTAAATTTTTTTTCAAAAATAGTCGAACCAACTAAAGCAACCCCGCCATAAATTAAATCGCGAACCAACCCAGTGTTGTTGGCCGTCAATTCTGTATTATGCAAAATGCAATATGAAACCAAAAAACCAGCAAGCGAAATCATTAAAAAACCAGTTGCGCGCTTGCTTGAAAGAGTTCCCGATGGTGATAAAAACATACTTTTAAAAATTTCAAACATTATTAAAACGATAAAATTTGGTTTAATCGATAACCGATTTTCAAATCATATTTTTCAATTTCTTCAATTGTTTTTAAAATTGCAATTGCTTTTTCATGAATTTTTTTCGCTTTAAAATTTGCATCGACTAAAGCGCCGATGTACAATCTAATGCCAACTAGTGCCGTCAAATTTAATGGCATATCAATCCCGTTTTGATACAACCATTTCGGATCAGTTTCGCCCTGAATTTTTTTAAAATTTAACAACGAAATTTGTTCATCAAGCAAATAACGCGTGTCAGCATCGACGCTAATTTTTGTACTTGCGCCGTTTGCAAGTTTAATTGTAAAAATTTTTACTGATTCGCTTGCGTGAAAATTATTTAATTCAGCAAGTTTTTGTATTTTAGCATCTTTTAAAATTTGTTCATTAGATTTTTTAAAAATTTGGTAAACATTATTAATCACGACCATTTCTTCGTCGGTATTTTGTTGATTTTGCTCAATTTCAATAAAGGGAAAATTATCGATTGTTTTTTTAATTAAATCAATTTTTTCATATAAAATGTTTTCAGGAAAATATCCTAAAATTTTTCCGGTTTCTTTTTCGAATTTAACTTTTACTTTCATAATTTATTTTTTTTAATTAATAACCAATTGCAATATATTCAAAAGCTGTGATGTTCGAGTCGCCATCAGTATTCGAGACTGAAAAATTTGTAGTACTTTTTCCAGTGACAAATAGTTGACTTATAGCTGGATTTGAACCTGACCAATCTGCAGGCGCAACAACAACAGCAAGACATGCATTTGGAAAAGCCGATGCAAATGTTATGGTTTGAGCCGCGCCACCCGCTGGTAGCGTGGTTACTTGTCTTTTTGCGCGAATGTGAAATTTATCAAAACTAGTTCCATTTGAAACAATCGATGAAATTGTTCCCGCCGATAACGAAGATGCAGTAAATAAAGATAAAAGATTACTAGCTGTCGGAACTCTAGTCGTGTCAGTTCCCGATGCCAATTCGGCATTTGTTAACAATTCGACAACTCCTTCAATAGTTGTACTGGCTTTTTGATTTAAAAAATAATCCTTAAATTTTGACATCGAAGCGGCGAAAGTGCCAGTTGAATTTTCAACTGGTGCAAGCATTGAGTCAGTAAGAGCGGGCGACGCTTCTAATTGCGAAATTGTTTTGTTGGTTATTGCTAAAAGTGCAATAATTCCCGCTTCTTGTTCTGGTGTAAGTGCCATAAAAAATTAATTCAAGTTAAAATTTACTTTCGTTCCTGCGTTTGTCATTGCTTTCAGCAATGAACTTAGTTGCGACCGCGGAATGTCAGTTAAAAGAGTTTTAAAAACTATTCCAAAACCGCTTTTAGTAAACATTCTAAAGCCTGCTTTTGTAAAAAAATTAGAAAAATTTTGATATTCTGCAACAATATCAATGCTTATTTCAAGCGGGTTAGTTGCTGAAATAACAATGCTTGTTGTGTTGCCAAATAATAAATAAATAACTTGACAATAAGTATCAACAACGCCGGCAGTGTAGCCCGATTCAATCAAAGCAGTAAATATTTTTAAGAAAAATTTCTTTTCTAAAATTCCCCAAACTTCAACCGCTTGCGAATCATATAAAGCAATTCCAAGTTCGGGCGTTTTATAAACATTTTCAAAAAAATCTTCTAAATCGGCAAAAGTGCCAGCAAGCAAGGCTTCCCAAACCGCGAACAATTTATTTTCGTCTGAATCATTTGAAAATTTTTGAACCATTTTTAATTTACAATTACGGTTGCAGGTGCTGTAATATTCATTTTTTCATTATACGCCATAGCTCGCGGGACGCTTGCATAAGTAGAGCCTGCGTTTTCCGAATATTCAAGCAAAATATTTGAAGCAAAAGGCAAATCGCGATTAATTTCTAAATATTTTTCGGGTTCAAAATCAAAGCCAAGTTGATAAAATTTAGCAAGATTGGCGTTAAAAATATCGCGGACTTGATTTTCGTTTAAAATCGGGGTTTTAGCGTTTTTTGATGAAGTTATTGTGATTTTTACAAGAATATCAATTTTTGTCGGCAATGCAAATTTGTAAGTAAAATTTTGACCATTTACCGCCATTTTTGTGCCTGTTTCTGTGCCATTATAATACAACGCGCAAGTCAAACAGTTGTGCATTTTGTCAATAATTGCTTGTTTGATTGTTGCGTAATTTGTTGCTAGTGGATCAGTGTCGACAACTAGAAACATGTAGCCCGCTTCTGCTGGATCGGTTATATCTTTAATTGTTGAAATTAAACCGAGTCCGCCGTCGGCTACTGGAGCGAGTAAAGCCGAAACAAAACCACTAATTGTTGATTTTGGCAAAGTTATTTTTTCGTTTGATGTCCGAATATAATCAAGCAGTTTAGCCGAAATTTCGGCAAAATTTGCTTCTGCTTGCATCACTAATTGAATCGCGCTATAGCCAGCTTTATAAAAATTAGTTCCAACAATTGAACTTGTGTCGTAGCTTGTAGAATACTGCGCGTTGACTTCATCAACATAATCTTGCAATAATTCGGCAAGTGTTCGTGGTTGATAGCCGTTTAATAAGTCCCAAGCCATTTTTTTAATTTTCGATGTTAATATTCAAAAGTGTGTCAAATTTACCATCTTGTTGAATTAAATCAAGTGGATTTATTCCATTTTCTGATAATTTTGAAATTGCATAAGCTTGATATGTTTCAATTTGAATTTCTAAATCATTTCCAAAGAATAAATTATAATCAATGCCAAATTCCGGCGCGTATTCTAAAAAACCAATTTGGGTTTCTAAAATATTTTTTGCTTTAAAAAGTGAAGTATCTTTTGCACTTATTCCACTTGCTGAAAAAATTAAATCAATCATTATTTTAAACCACTTTTTAAAGTTGATAAATTTGTTTTTATTGCTGAAATCTCTGCTTTTGCAGTTGTAAAAACGGCACTATTTATTGGAGTTCCGCTCGGGCTGGCTGGTGCCGAACATAAAACAGTAATTGCTTTAATCGAATCGCATAAAGCCCCGATTTTGTCGCAAAGTGTTTCAATTTGAGTCAAAAAGGATTTAACATCGGGCGTTGTTTTTGGCAAATAAAAAAATTCTTCATCGGCAATTAAAAGAAAGCCCGAAGAGCTTCCCCCCTCGCCTAAAATTTGGCAAGATGGTACAATTCCACCATTTGCGGAAACTACCCCCGCCGTGCATGTTGCTTCAAAAATTTGCATATTTAAAAATAATAAAATTGGTCGATGTTAAATTTAAAATAATCCATATTTACCCAACCATAAAAGCCCGTAATTATTCCAAAATTAT
>Ga0209443_1000494_pt1 | contig 26744 bp, 23 predicted proteins | sample LauGreBMM110DCMD_2_FD_187571 | JGI IMG/M metagenome (GOLD analysis project Ga0209443, IMG submission 187571) | Freshwater lake microbial communities from Lake Michigan, USA - Su13.BD.MM110.DCMD (SPAdes) (version 2) | ecosystem: Environmental > Aquatic > Freshwater > Lake | place: Lake Michigan... | reverse complement strand
AGGCGCGGCCGTATTTCCATTGTGTGTTGACTGGCGAAGGTTAAAGCCCCCTGACCGATACCCGCGCGCCGCGCGGGCATACATGTTGACGTCTTCACTAGCGCGGTAGTCCAGCGTCAAATGCCCCGTAGGCGCACTGAACTTCTTAGTTCCCGAGTTAAAGGCCTTATCTTCAGCAAGCGTATAGGGAACTGCACCATTTTGAGTGCGCAACACTTCCTTCCTATCCCATGAATAGCGAAGCCCCAGTGTTACTCCAAATGCACCATCCTCGCCACCTGGTCGGTAACTGCCCTGGGCGTACACCGCCTTGGACGTTCCCTCAGCATCGTAAGCTAGGATCGATGCTTGCGGAATCACACGGAACCGAGCAGGATTATTGGCCTGTACCAGCGGAGCCAGCCCACCGAAACCTGTCGAGGTGTAGACAAGCTGATTTGTATCAAGCACAAAACCAAAGTTTTGGACGTTTCTTTCGCTGCCCTTCTCCTTGAAGAAGAAGCCGCCAAGGACCCACTGAAAAGGCCCGTCGCCATTGGAAACCAGCTCGATTTCCTGGCTCCACTGCTCCTGACGCCTATCGTTAGTTGCTGTAAAGAGGGACTGAGTGATTTGCGGGATCGCTTGGCTCGACAGGAATGCAGCCGTCCCGGCAGGGAGGCCCAATCCTGAACCTGTGAACGGATTCCCTGACAGAATAGCGGCTGGAAATCCGTTCAGCGCATTCGTTGCATTTACGTTGAACAGTGCTCCACGAAGCGATCCCAATCCGTCGAGATCGCTGCCTTCAATTTTATTCTTCCAACTGCGATATGCCGTCGTGGTCCGAAGCTTCGCAAAGTCGGAGTCCACTTCGATCCGGAACATGTTGCCCCAGATTTTGTCGGTCGAGAGGCCGTCAGATTCATTACATATGGTCGAGCGGCGAACACGAGTTACGGCCTTGTCGCATCCAGGCTCAAGAATAGCGGATTGGGCAAGAAAGCCGCCGACGTTGGCAGGATTGACCTGGGAGAATGTGTTGCCTTCAAAGACGACATTGGGACGGAAGACGCCATTTCCTACCTCTGCCAACTGCTGCACATGCGGCTGCCCCTTGATCTGCGTCCAGTCGAAAACATTATAGACAGAGATCGAATCGGTCACGTCGATTTCAACCGCCAAGCGCGCAGAATCTACTTTGCTGCTGCCGGGATCACGGCTGTCTTTAGGTTCGAGCAGATTATCAACGATCCCATCGCGTTGCTTGCGAAGATAGCCAAGAGATGCCCTTGCTCCTCCAATATCACCCGAGTTCAGAACAAAACGACCCAATTTTTGGCTATAATTGCCAAAGCCCATTTTAAGTTTCAGACTGGCCTCTTCATCAGGTTTTTTGGTAATAAAGTTGATCGCACCACCGGTGGTATTGCGTCCGAACAAGGTGCCCTGTGGCCCGCGTAATACTTCGACCCGCTCGATATCGGCTACCTCGAAAGATGCGGCAGAAGAGCGTGCAAGGAAGACACCATCCTGATACAGTCCGATCGGGGAATCAAAGCCTTGCGTTTCATCTGCAGCGGAGGGAATTCCGCGGATCGACACAACCGCCGCCGTCGCATTAGTCGTCCCCCCAATGACCGACAAATTGGGCGCAATCGCACTCAAGTCCTTGATTTCACTTAACCCCTGTAACTCGAGTTGCTCAGAGCTTACGGCCGAAATAGCCAGCGGAGCCCGCTGTAAATTTTCTTCACGCTTATTCGCTGATACCACGATTTCGGTAAGCCCTGAATTATCATCGCCCGCAGCCTCTTGCGCAAAGGCTGGCGCAGACAAAACAACAAGGCTCGTGCTCGACAGCAAAAGTGCCGACAGTGTGAAATTCGCAATTTTCATCATCAATCCCCTCCCATTTAATGTTGCCAGATCACGTGTAATTCCGCGAAATTGGCAACTTCTCCTCAAGACGACGCAGAGTTTCAAATAGCGTAACAAAAGTCAACTCATTTTACGCAATACGATATTTTATAACCCATCTTATTCTTTTTTGCGGAATGAAATGCGCCAAATTCAACACACAGGCTAGGCGACCGCGTCCCAAGGAGCGGTGGAGGTCCCGCGTGTGGTATGTTTCCCGTTTACCCGTTTCTGAAATTCCTCAGCGCGCGCGCGCGGATTATAGAATTGCTTGTACCAAATACGCAGTTTGTCGAACGGACCGTCACCCTTCACCATCAAGGGATGAAGGCACGGACGCTTGTTAGACCAGATTTCAAAATCCTGCGCAAAGGCAGCTACACCGCCTTCTTCATAGCCCCGAGCTAACGCACGATCTTCGGCCGTCGGTTCCGCGTTTGGAACCTTCACCTGCAATCCGTACCAAACCTTCACAACGCCGTCATCTACGGGCGTATGGGCAATCACCATCAATGATGGAAATTCGCCCAGCATAATCGATTGAAGGATCCCGGGGCCAGTGTACCATGTGTCGTTTGTCATCGGCTCCGCCCCAGAGCCCGCAAGTGTTTTGTGACCAGCGGTCAAATATTGTCGCACGATGTGCGCATCGAATTCATTGTAGAAAGTTTCCATTTCGATCGAACCATGCACGGGTCCCAAATGCCCCTTGTCGGTCATGTTATCGAGAATTTCCTGCGGATGGCAAACAAGCGTACCCAGATCGGTAATATTCCAGTTGACCCAATTGGCTTCGTCATGGTGCTCGAAAGCCGGCAGCTCATAGTCAGGCTCTCCGCCCTCGGCATCAAACCAAGTCCAGATGCAACCGGCGCGCTCGACTACCTTCATGCTTTTTAGGCATGCCGCTTTCGGGATCGGGGCGGGGGAATAGGGAATGTCATTGCAACGGCCATCTGGCCCAAAGCGCCAGCCATGATAGGGGCAGCGGATGTTGTCGCCTTCGACATGCTCTTTATCGACGATAATATAGCTCGTCGTGTTCTTGGCCAAATGGGTCCCCATATGCGGGCAATAGGCTTCGATCAGAAATACGCGCCCAGAATGGCCACGATAAAGAACCATATCTTCACCGAAATAGCGCACCGAGGATGGTGTCGTCGTCACCTCATCTGATGTGGCAACCATGAACCATCCGCGCGGGAAGGTAAATTCGCCCAAGCCATAGTCTGCGGTTGATGCCATTATCTCATCTCTCCTTGAATCGCGCAAGGAAGGATAGCTTTAAATGCGTATGATTGGCAAGAGTTAAGCTGGGTTGTGATTTATGCGTAAATTTTTGATCATAATTTTACGCAATATTCATTTGGTCCTAACCGTCGACAATATGGTCTGCTTCTGTAATGCGAACGATCCGAGAATTATATTTGAGGGTCTTTACGGCAATCGAAGTTTCCACATGGTGCACGCCAGGCAATGCAAGGATTTGGTCTGAAGCGACCGCATGGAGGCTGTCCAATTCGTTAAACAAGCAAATCGCCAAAATATTGAAGCGCCCCATAGTAATCATCACAGCATTCACCGCCGAAAGACCGGCAATCTGCTGCGCGATGTCTCGGACCTTATCAACATCCGTAAGCACACCGATAAATGCCATTTTAGTTGAATTTTCCAGTCCAAAACTTGTGATGGCTGTAAATGCGATCAATCGATCTTGCTGAAGCCGCTTTATGCGGCCGCGAACGGTGCCTTCGGTCACCCCAAGATCGGTCGCTATCTTTCGGTTTGAAACACGCGCATCGTTTGAGAGCATTGCGATTAACTGCCGGTCAAGGTCATCGATAACTGGCACACTCATGCATCAATCCTCGCTTCGATGGGCGCAACGTCAAACTTATACTTGACCACATCCACAGCTATAGCCGGCATCATCGAACGCATGCCACGGACTTTAGACAATTTATTGAACATCAATTCGGGCAACTCATCAAAATCATGCAGCGCAACAAGTATGTCGATATCGTAGCGTCCCGTAACAAGATGTGCGGCAAAGACCTCCGGAAACTCAGCGAGTTCAGCGGCAACCTCTGAAGCAGGGCGGCCATCAACTTCGATCGCGACCTCCATTAACACATTATAACCATGCGCCGAAAAGTCCGAAACCGCCACGACACGCAGCTTGTTCTCATCTTCCATGCGGCGGATACGCGCCGAAACGGTGGCGGCGGTGAGGTCGAGACGATCAGCGATTTGTTGGTTGGTAGCGCGCCCATTCAGCCGCAACTGTTCAACGATTAATCTGTCGATATCGTCCGCGATAAAGTCGTCAGCCATAATACTCCTTACTAAACGCGGATCACCTGTGCTGCAGAAAAGCCCCCGTCAACTGGAATATTCGCTCCTGTTACAAAAGATGCTTCGTCGGAGAGGAGAAAACGGATTACCTTCGCCACCTCGCCGGGCTGCCCGGGACGGTGCAGCAAATGCATGCCGACAAAGGCGTCTCGCATTGCGCCTGCATGGGTGAGCATATCAGTCATAGGCGTTTCGATATAACCTGGGCTGACGGCATTCACGCGGACGCCAGCTGCGCCATAGTCTGCGGCTAGGCTGCGTGTCAGTTGCAAGACCCCGCCTTTCGAGACATTATAAGGTAAGTTAGCTTGCCCGCCGGTGATGCCATAGATGCTTGCGACAGTCACAATCGCACCCTGCCCTGCCTGCAACATTTGCGGTAACGCAGCCCGGCAGGTCAACATCGTCCCGGTAAGGTTAACAACCAGCGCCCTATTCCAATCCTCAAGCGTCATCTGCGTCGCAGAACCGGAAGCAGAAATGCCGGCACATGCGGCAACGCCGTCGATCCGACCGTGGCGCTGAATAATCTCCGCCACAACCGCCTCCGTCTGCGCCTCATCACTTACGTCAAGTTGGTGCACCGAATCTTCAAGGCTTAGCCCTTCGACCGGAGCAAGATCAGCGGCTGCGACAACACCGCCGGCCTCTTTGATCGCTTCAACGGTTGCGCGCCCGATGCCTGATGCAGCGCCCGTGACGAATACGACTTTCCCGTCAAAACGCCTGGTCATCCAAATTCCCCTGGGTCATTGCTCATCATCGCGGGATTAAATTTTTGCACTGATCTGGTTTCAACCCACATGACCTCCAAAAGGCGTTCTGCAAATTTCCAATCACCACCTTCTAGCGAATATCGATTATGATAGCGGATCGCCATATCCAGTAGTATCCAATCCTCGCCCGGCAGAACGTGACTGGCAATGCAGGTGGTGTGGCCAGTTACCCCGCCATCATCGGCGCGATCAAATGTCTGGTTGAATACATTGTGCATGGTTTTCTGAAAGGACGCATCAACTTGTGCGATCATTCGCGCCAAACCATGCGGGCCGACAAATTCGATTGGGTTTTCGCCAAAGCCCTTGACTGCGCCTTCTTGCGTGAAGGCTGTTGAAAGCAGTGCAGCATCAAGCGTGTCCACAGCTAACGCATAGCGAAAGGCGAGATCGTGCAATTCCTGTGGTGCATTAAAAATACTCATGCCAAGCCCCTCATACAAACGCCTTCGCTAGATTTTTCCCGCCGCGTTCGACCCATGGCAGGGCGTCTGGCACCATTTCGGACATACTAAAAAAGCCGTGAACCATGCCGGGAGCACAAGCAGCATCAACGGCAACGCCAGCGGCAGTTAATTTTGCTGCATAAGCATCGCCTTCGTCCCGGAGCGGATCATATTCCGCGGTAATTACCGTAGCAGATGGAAGTCCGGACAGATCCGCCTGACCCAGCACAACAGCGAGAGGAGCCTCATCAAGACTGATGTTGCCCAGATAGTGATCCCAGAACCATTTCATGCCAGCAGTCGATAAATAATAGTCTCCGCCGCCATTGGCTGCGTAAGAGGGCCGGTCAAAATTCGCATCAGTTACGGGATAAATCAGCAGTTGGTGCGCGAGCTTTGGGGCTCCTGCATCGCGAGCCATGATCGCCACAGCGGCAGCAAGATTACCGCCTGCACTGTCACCGGCGACAGCCAACTTGTTAGGGTCAATACCAAGCTGTGCAGCATTGGCGGCCGCCCATGAAGTTGCGTCGAAACAATCGTGCGCAGCCGTCGGATAGCGATGTTCAGGAGCAAGCCGATAGGCGACTGAAAGCACGGCTGCATTGCTCACTTTGGCCAGAGCACGACAGGTTCCATCATGCGTATCAAGCGTACCGATAACCCAACCGCCACCGTGAAAAAACACAGTGAGGCCGGGCGCGTCGCCAGCTCCGCTCGGCACATAGAGCCTTGCGTCGATTGTGCGCCCGGGAAGGGTAATCGAGATATCTTCAACGCGCGCCATGGAAACCTGTTCGCCGCTGGGCATAGGATTATCAAAAATCGAGCGTGCGTCTGCTGCCGTTGCGGTTTCAAAATCGACAGCAGGCATCTGCGCCATCATGGCCAGCAACTCTTCTACAGCGGGGTTAAGTGTCATAATCCAAATCCTCCTGAAACATTGATCTGCTGGCCGGTAACGTAGGCAGCGCGTGAAGATGCAAGATAACTGACGGCATAGCCAATCTCTTCAGCCTCACCCCAGCGTTTGACGCTCAACATCTTCAGCGTTTCTTCAATCCAGCCAGGCGGGAACCCACCTTTTGCCGAAAGTTCATGGAACATGCCTGCGTCAATCACCCCGACCAACACCGAATTTGCTCGGATCCCGTGCTTTCCCTCTTCGCGCGCAATGCCTTTCAGGAAACTCTCATTTGCCGCTTTGGGGGCAACCGATAAACCGTCGGCTTCGGGCCACCGCAAATGGCCGGCAGAGCCAAGATGGACAATTGAGCCGCCGCCGTGCTCGCGCATATGTGGCAAAAGCGCCTGGACAGTTGCAAAAAGACCATGGACCTCAACTTCAAAAGCACTCCGCCATACGTCTTCGGTCGTATTGCCCAGCGTCATCTGTTCCACCAGCGGACCCGCCGCCCAGACAAGGGTATGGATACGGCCATGCGCGGCGATCGCCTCTGCTACCGTCGCAGAAAGATTAGCTCTGTCGGTTACATCGCATTGGTGCGTTGTAGCATTGGTCGCAATTTTGGCGGCTAGCGCATCAACTCTGTCTTTCTTTCGGTTGTAACCAAGGGCCAGATCGCAGCCGTCGCTAGCCAGCACGTCGGCAACTTTCCCACCAATGCCTCCACTTGCGCCAAGAACAAGCGCAGCGCCAATGGGGAAAAGTGCGTTACCAGACATCGATATCAATTCGCATTTCGACAATCATCTTGCTGTTAGACCTATGATTGCGCATTATGACAAAAGAATCTAGACATAATCGGAGTAGACTTAATGAACAGGCTCGTTGGCAAAGTGGCCCTTGTGACAGGCGGGGCTCGAGGTATTGGTGAGGGTATCGTTCGGCGTTTTGTCGCCGAAGGCGCAAAGGTGATGATCACAGATGTGCTCGACGTCGAAGGGAAAGCACTCGCGAGCGAGCTTGGCCAGTCCTATCTCCATCTCGACGTAACAAATCGGGCTGAGTGGGATGCCGCAATTGCGGCAACTGAGGCGCAATTCGGTCGGCTCGATTCGCTGGTCAACAATGCTGGGGTAATTGTATTCAAGAAGCTCGATGATCTGAGCGAAGAAGAAATTCGGCGGGTCATTGATATCAACCTGATTGGTACGATCATCGGCGCGCAGGCCGCGATCCCGGCGCTTGAACGTGCGGGCGGCGGAAGCATCACCAATATGAGCTCTGCCGACGGAATCGCAGGCGCCAATTCGTTGACCGCATATTGCGCATCCAAATTTGGCGTGCGCGGCTTTACCAAGGCTCTGGCGCTAGAGCTTGGTCCACGCAAAATCCGCGTTAATTCAATCCATCCAGGCGGCATCGTTACGCCGCTATCCAATCCTGGCAACTATCCTCGGGATGTCGTCGATCAGGCTTATCTGATTTATCCTGCCCAGCGTGCAGGTGACCCGCATGACATCGGTGCAGCGGCAGCCTATCTTGCGTCGGATGATGCATCCTATTGCATCGGCACTGAGTTGCTCGTCGATGGCGGGTTGGTCGCAGGGCATTATTATGCAACGATGCCGGGGGCACCACCATCAATGGCGCGCTAGTCCGATTGCGCTAGCAGCGCCCGATCCGCTTCGATCCGCTTAACCGCCAGCCAGCCGAGCAACGCCCCCACAAAGCCCAGCGGGATCGTCACTGAAAGCCCTATCCGGAGCGACTGCGTATCATTGCCGAGCGACTGACTGATCAGCCCCGTCACCCAAGGCCCGACGAGGAAGCCGATCAAGGTTGTGGCCGCAATGAAGATCGCGGTGGCGGCTGCACGGTACCGGTTAGGCAGCAGATATTGCAGCGCTGCGATAAAACCAATCGACCAGCCCCCGCCCATAAGGCCGGACGGGATTGCCATTAGCGTCGCGCCTGTAAAGGTGGGGGACCATGTCGCGATCAGCACACAGGCGGTCGCAGCGAATAGCGCCAACGCCGCCATGCGAACTGGCCATTCCATCGAGCGCCTTGAAAGCCGGTCGACCATAATGCCAAAGCCTAGCATACCGATTAGCCCCGCCCCACCAAAATAGAACGCAAAGGCGGCCTTGGCCGCAGCGGGATCTACACCGTAGCTACGGGCGAATAATTCCGGGCCCCAATTGCCGAACGACACGCCGGAAAGCGTTCCCAAGGCGAAGGCCATCATCATCAAAAGATAGCCGGGCGCACGGATCAACTCGCGGATCATCAGGCCAAATGGGACCTGCTGGGATTGGCTCGCTACCGCATCGCGCACGGGTTCGCGCACGAGCCATAAGAAGAGCAGGCCGAGAATAATCCCGGGGATTCCAAGCGCCAGGAAAGGCGCATGCCAGCCATAAACGCGTTCCATCATCGGGCCGCCTGCCACACCTGCAATCTGCCCAAAATAGGTGGCGAGGCCGAGGATCGCAAAAGCTAAACCTCGCTTTTCCGGTCGGAAATAATCGGCGATGAGTGAATAAGCGGGCGCCATGAAGCAAGCCTCCCCCACGCCGACGCCAACCCGCGCGAGTGCTAATTGCCAAGGCTGGACCGTGAGGGCGGTCAAGGCAGTGCAGGCGCTCCACATCACGCATCCCGCCGCAATAATCTTCACCCGCGATGTTCTGTCTGCCAACCGTGCCATTGGGATGCCCATAACAACATACAGCAAGACAAAGGCCGGGCCCATCAACAGCCCCATGAAGCCGTCATCAACATGGAATGCGCTTTTGAGTGGTCCGATCAGACCGGTGATCAGGAAACGGTCAGCGAAGTTGAAGATATGGATGCATAGCAGCAAGACCAAGACCAGCCATGCGGGGGTTAGTCGAGAGGCGCGCGCCTCAATCACGCATTTGGGCTCCCCCGTTGATGTGCCACACCTGACCGTTCACCCACGCTCCGTCATCCGAGGCAAGAAAGGCGATTGCGGCCGCAATGTCGCCGGGTTCGCCCAGCCTTGTGTGCGGGATCGCCTTGAGCGCGCGCGCGCGGTAGTCTTCATCAAGATGTTGCTCCACAGCCTCAGTCAGCACAACACCTGGGCAAATCACATTGGCACGGATTCCCTTACGCCCCCATTTGCTTGCCACGTGGCGAGCGAGCGCGTGGATGCTGTTCTTGGTCATTGGATAGGCAACCTGCCACGGCGCACCGCCCGATGCAGCACCGGAGCTGGTATAGATCATGGCACCACCGCCGCGCTCGAGCATAGCGGGCAGCGCCGCCTGCGTCCCGATGAAGTGGCTTTTGGTGTTGATCGCGAAACTCCTCTCCAGCACTTCGACTGAGCAGTTGAGCGCGTCCACATCGCCATCGGTTCCGCCTGCAAGGTTGGAGTGGTAGATATCAAGGCCGCCAAATTCAGAAATCGCCATCGCGACGATAGCCGCTTGCGACGCGGCATCCGTACCGTCGAGATGCATGCCCAGCGCTTTGCCTCCGGTTTTGCAGATTGCAACAGCGGTGCTTTGGGCCCAATCCTCGGCAATATCACCGATGACGACGCACGCGCCTTCTGCCGCCAGTCGTCGCGCCGTTGCCGCACCAATACCGCGCCCGCCGCCCGCAATTATCGCGACCTTGTTTTTCAAGCCCCTCAAATTTTTCTCCATCTACTCTGCCGCTTCCATCATTGGCTCGCCATAGTCGGGATCATCTTCATTGCACAGACGGTTAGTGCCATCCCAAAGGCCATCCTCGGGCACGGGCGTGATGCTTAACTCTTCACGAATATCGGCAATCTGCCAGTCGACCATAGCGCGCCAATCGGCGAGCATTATAGGGTATTTCCAGTTGCGGCCCTGCTCTGCCCCCCGATATTCCGCCTCCAGATTTATCACCATCGCTTCGGGATAGTGCAGCCCGTCCTTCATGATCGTCTTGGCCTTCAGATAGATCGCCACACGGTTGAAGAAGTTGGCAAGTTCAGGATGAAAATAACGCGTTTTTGAGTGCATATTCGCGGTCAGAAGCGCGACTTCGCCGCCGTGGTTAGGCAGAAATCCTGTGATCATATGATCGATATCATGTGTCAGCGCGGCTTGGCGCAGGTAGAAGGTGAGATCATTCACAACCTGAATTTCGCGATAAAAAATGTCGAGCTCATAGCCGCTATTGACCATGAAATCATACAGCGATGCGCCCAGCGTACCGGGCTTGCAGTCCTTTACTTCATCCTTTTTGAAATCGCACAGCGCGCGCTTGTCGCACCATTCCTTGAACTTGGGCAGGCGTGCCTTTTCCTCTTCAAACAGAGCCATCACCCGACCGAAATCTTCCATCGTCATAAGGATTTGCGCGACTTCCGGGATGAAGGCGGTATTGGGCATATCCGGCCCGTTACGGCGCAGCATCTCCTGAGAAATCAGGTTCCGCAACTCAGCATTGTTGAGATATTTAGACGAACTGACCAAAACCGAGCTGCCGGTAGTGACGGTCTTGATCGCCCCGTTGAAGTACTCGCGCTCGCCCTGCCCCACTTTAATGTCTGTCATCATCCTTACTCCGCAGCTATTGCCAGATCGGCATTGTCATTTTTCGGGGACAGAAACCACCCCGGTTTCGCGCCAGTGTAAGCGCCATTTTCGAAAGTCGGTACACCGTTCACCATCGTCAGACGCATCGGAGCGGCTTCACGGGTAAATCGCCAGCCCAAGCCACCCTTGCCGTCGGGCACGTCCCACGCCTTTATGAAGGGATGATAGGTCACCTCATCAAGATTGAAGACGGTAATGTCCGCGCGCTTGCCAACGGCGATCACGCCGCGATCGGGCAAGAAGAAATGCTCGGCAAGTTTGCCAGTCATTACATGCACGGCCTCCTCGATCGTGAGCGACTTGTCGCGCCGCACATAATTGGTCAGCAGCAGCGCATTCTCGCCGCCACCACAGAGCATCTGAAGATGCGCTCCAGCGTCGGAGATATTGCCCACCGTCTTGGGGTCCTTCATCAAAGCGATGGTCAGCTCTTCATTCTTGGGGAAGGGCGCCATGTGGACGGTCGACATGATGCCATTTTCAAGGATCCAATCGGCCATTGCGTCGCTGCGGTGCAGGCCGCGTTCGTCCGCCAGTTCCTTAAGCGTCCCGCCAATCGGACCCTTGCCATTTTCGGAGTCGATCATCAGCAACTCCTGCGGATTCTTAAGCGGGGAGTGGTCCCACGCCTGGGTGTCCCAGCTTTCCCGCGCCCGCGCCCGCCAATCCGGATCGTTCAGCAGCTTCGCCTTCTCTTCGTGCGTTTCGGCGAGCACAACCTCGTGCCAGACATAGTCATTCGACTGGGCAAAGATCAGCGACTTGGTGAGGCTCAGGACGCTTGTTGGTGAAACATGGGCAAAGCCCGGCCACACATCGATCCCGCTGGCGCGCATTTCGTCAATAGTCTTTTGCATTTCGGGCAGGATACCCGCTTGGAAATAGAGCGTCGGAATGCCGCCTGCAATTTGCACCCTGATCTTGCGGCCAGCAAGCAGTTTTTCGAGGCGCTTGAGATTGGCTGGGCCATTCATCCGCATGAACGTATCTACGATGATCTGATAGCATGTCGCCGGATAGCGATCCATCACGTCAAAAAGTGCTGTAAACTCCGCGTCATCGGCGAGCATCGAAGGGACTGGGCGATCCGTCCCGTCATGATCGTGCATATTGTCCGAAAGTCCCAGCGCGCCCGCCGCGAGCGCATCATCTAGAAGATCGGCCATATTGGCGATTTCCTCTGGGGTCGCCGCGCGGTCCCATGCGTCCAGCCCCATCGCTGCCAAGCGCAGCGGGATATGGCCCACATAGCTGGCATAGTTGAGCGGTACCGAGACTTTGCTCTCAAACGACTTACGGTATTCGGACCATTTTATCCAATCCCACGGTACATTCTGCTGGAACGGGCCGATGGGAATATCTTCGAAGAAGGAGAAGATGCCCATCACCTCATCCTGCGCTTCTTTGGAAGGGTGCAGCGGCGCCATCGAGAATCCGCAATTGCCCAGGATCATCGTCGTCGCGCCGTAGCCGGGGAGCGGATCGAGATCAGGCTGCCACCACATGCTAGCATCATAATGGGTATGGCTCTCGATAAAGCCGGGGGTGACATAACAGCCGCTCGCATCAACTACGCGCTCGCCATTGGGCGCAAGGCCAGAGCCAACCTCAGCAATCAGCCCGCCCTTAATCCGCACATCGGCCGTAAACGCTGCCGCGCCAGTGCCGTCCACGACAGTACCATTTATGATCAGAAAATCGGACATTTTAACCTCCTTTGAATTCAACGGACAAGATTTCTTTCGAGTCTCAGCCGAAGGATAAACCCAAATTCCGACTTTTGACTAATCAGCTACTTGAAATCGGATCAAATTATGATCTATATGGTATCATGATAAGAACCGATACTGAAAGCCAGCTTCTTCTGGTGACACTTAAGCGGCACCTTAAATCCGAAGGATGGACCGCTACCCGTATAGCCCAACAATTGAGGATTGGAGAGGCTACAGCCAAACGCTGGCTGGCAGGTAAAGCGCTAACGCTAGACCGGCTTTCAAGCCTAGCGGAGCTTTGCAATCTCAGCCTTGCCGAACTGTTTCGCCAAACCGAGAGATCCTCCTCCAATCTCGCGCCCGCATTAACGCTGGCACAAGAGCGCGCGTTGATGTCGGACGAATTTATGGCGCTGATGTTTTTTACAATTTTGTCAGGATATCCGCCTACAGAAACAGCGGAAGATTTTAGGCTGCCGATGCCGATGGTTGAGTCTGCATTGTTACGGCTAGAGCGGCTAGCACTAATTGATAGGCTATCGGGTGGTCGAGTTCGCGCGCTGGTCGATCGGGCGATTATCTGGCGTAAAGCTCCGATGCGATTGATGTTCCAACAACGGATGAAAGAACAGTTCGTGGCGATTGATTTTTCAGCCGCCGATGCGGTTTATGCGTCCGAAATGATAAAGCTGTCAAAACAGGGAGCGGCAATGTTAGCCGAACTGGTTGAAAAATATCGTCGTGAAGTTCAGGCCTTAGCGGAGCAGGATCGGCAAACCGCCCATTTACCGCAGGATTGGTACACAACATTAGCCGTAATGCGACCGCTTGATACCAGCGGCCTTAAACGCATCAGGGGCAAATAATCTGCAAAATCCCCTGCGCACGCGGGGCGAGCAATTTCTAATTTCGCTTATGTATTTCGCAAGCAATGGCGGTGTCCTTCATGGGGGCTCGCCAATTGCGGTGTATGAGGCAGCATGGCACGCGCAATTAACGGTGAAGACTGACCGCCAAAGCCATCCTGCCGTGCCATATGTTTCACCATATCAGGATATTTGCGGGCAAGAAGCGCCCTACCTTACTATATCGCCACATCGTCAGGTGAAGCAGGAAACCCTGGAGCTGGAGGTGGCGAACACAGTCAGGCATGTGACAAGCAGGCGCAGTTCAGACGCCGTGCTGATCGCTGGGAACATGCACGACCAGCCCGTCCAGCGCTTCGCTCAAATGGATTTGGCAGGAGAGGCGGCTGTTGGGACGGACCTCCACTCCATCCCGCGCTTCGAGCATTACGGCCTCGTCGTCGCTTGGGCCGCCAACCCTTTCCGTCCAAGCATCGTCGATGTAGCAATGGCACGTCCCGCATTGCATCACCCCGCCACATAAAGCATCAATACCGTCCACCAGATTGCCGACGGCAAGGTGCATAACAGTCATCCCTTCAAAGTTGACACATGTGCGCGCGGTACCGTCGGGTTGGATATAGGTGACTTTTGCCATCAGGCGTGAACCGGGCAACCGGCCACCTTGGCCAGCGTCGCCACGTCAGCGCCGGTCGCAATCCCACGATCGCGCTTTTTATAACGCACCCGGCATGGCTGGGCCGGCCAATATGTGCCAGCTCCTGCAATCGGTTTTACCTCGTCAATCAGCTCCATCTCATAATGTTGGAGGAGGATCGCGAGGATAACTTTCATCTCCATCCGCGCGAAATTGACGCCAGCACAGCGGTGCATCCCACCGCCAAAGCCGACCAACGAGTTGCTTTGGATCTGAGCGTCTGGGTTCTCGGGGTTAAAGCGTTCGGGGTTATAGGTATCGGGCTCGACCCAGGTTTCTGTCATGCGGTGAGTGACCGAGGGTGCAAGGAGAACAAAATCGCCCTTGGTAATCGTATAGCCCTCTCGGACGATATCTTCATTGGCCTTGCGCGAAAGGATGAAGGCCACGGGGTGAAGCCGTTCGGTTTCGCGCAGGGCGAGGTCCATCTTAGTCATCGCGACCGCCGCTTCCCAGCCCATGTCACGCCCGTCGCTATCGCCGATGGTTGCTTTCAGTTCGCTGCGAAGCACCTCCTCATAATCCCGGTTCTGAAGGATGTCTGCGAGCGCCCAGCTGACCTGCCCCGCAGTCGTCTCATGCCCCGCCCATACGAGTAGCATGATCATATGACGGATCAACTCATCGGAGATGGGGCTGCCGTCCGGATATTTGCTCTCAACCATGCCCTGGAAAAAGTCCGGCGGATCAAGCGGTTCGGTTCGACGTTTTTGGATCCAGCTTTGCAGAATGGCATGGAGCTTTTTCTTGGCGCGTTGGCTACGCAGCATCTTGGGCGTTGGCCACCAGAGTGGGAGGACAAACTCCATCCCGCCAGAAAAGTCGCGGAACAGTTCGAAAAACTCATGACCGAGCTTGTCATGAAACTCTTTCCCCATAAAACTATGCGCGGCGATATCCATCACCACCGGCCCGAGCGTGGTGATCAGATCAAATTCACCCTCATCGCCCAACCGCTCCGTCAGGTTGAGCGTCTCTTCCGCCATGATCCCCACATATTGCTTCATCGACGCCGCCTTGAACCGCGGCATGATTACAGCGCGCTGGCGCAGATATTCGTCCATCTCGGCAAAGCTGTAGAAATCGGGCGAGAACATCTTGAGAAAGAAGGGCATTGATTCCCGGATCGAGAGCAGCTTGTCAGTCTCTTCAAAGAAAAATTTGTTATGCTCCGGCCCAAGCATCACATTCATCCGACGCCCCATGATCTTGAACGAGAAGAGATGGCCTTTGGTCTGATATCCTTGCCGCAGAACAGCGACTGGATCACGGAAAAAATCAGCAACATGCCCAATGAGCGGAGCGCCGCCATCGAGTGCGGGGAGTGCAGTTTTGGTCATAGTCTTACCTTTCCATAATAGCCTTATGCAGCATCCCGGCGAACGAAATCGCCGAATGATCCTGCCAGTGCGGAGTAATCACTTGAATACCGATCGGAAGATTGCCGTCGCTGCCGACGGGAACCGAAACGGCGGGGAGGTTGGTGTAAGTCGCTTGGCCGACCCAGCATATCTGGTCTAAGAAAGGCGTGTCCTCGCCGTCCATCAGCAGCGTCCGCTTAAACCAGTCCTGCTCGTCCATGTGTGGGAAGGCAGAGGTGCCAAAGACAGGTGTTAAGATAACATCAAAATCCTCGAATAGCCGCTGCCATTGCCGGATCATGTCTGCTTGCTTGTCAACCAGACCCATCCATTCCTTCACGCCGATTTCGGGATGCATCGGGTCCGGAGCCTGGCGACCGGATAAGGCGACATTGAGCAACTTTACATAGTCCTTGTGCATCGCCTCTCTGTCTGGAAGCAGCGCGCTTCTATCGTTCACGATCGCACCGGCATTAGCTGTAGAATCAGCAGCGGCGCGCAGCGCGAATTTAGTGGCGGAGTCAGCACCCGCGACCGGATGGCAATCAAGCACCAATATCCGCACGCCGTTGAAACTGACATGGCGCGAACGTGGCAATGGCAATATGCTCGTCAGATCAAGCGCCAGCGCCAAATCGTCGGTTGAACGCGCCATCGGCCCACACATTGAGAGTAAGGTTGGCGCGCCCTGTGCACCAGGAAAATAATGTCCATCAAACGGGATAGCACCGTAGGTCGGCTTCAATCCGGTGACACCGCAGAAATGGCATGGCGTTCGGATCGAGCCGCCAATGTCTGATCCCATTTCAAGCGGAACCATTCCCGCTGCCAGCGCCGCTGCCCCTCCACCCGATGAGCCGCCGGGAACGAGGGTCAGATCATGCGGATTATTGGTGCGGCCATAGATTGGGTTTGCCGATTGTAGATCCGCCAGCGCGACGGGCACATTGGTCTTGCCTATGATCACCGCGCCTGCCGCCTTTAATCGCTTCACCGCATAAGCATCTTCATCCGCCACGAAATCGCGCGCAGATTTAAAACCCCATGTCGTCGTGAGGCCCGCGATGTTATAACTCTCTTTAACTGTCATCGGCACCCCGTGGAGGGGGCCCTTCACCCCGCCTGCATCAAGCGCCTGCGCCGCCATTCGGGCCCGATCAAAGTCGCGGACTACAACGGCGTTAATAGGACCGTCTAGCCGTTCGATCCGTGCAATGGCTGCGTCGGTCGCTTCGATAGCGCTAAGGTCGCCCCGCGCAATCTGGGCCGCAAGTTCGAGGGCGGAGGGTTCATTGTGGAGCTTAGGGATGGGCACTAATCTTCCCTATTCGACCGCACCAAAGACGGTCTTTCCGTCCTTGATTGTTGCCACTACCTTGATCATGTAGAGCTTCGCAGGGTCAATGCTCAGCGGATCGGTATCGAGCACCACCAGATCAGCGCGTTTGCCGACGACGAGGCTGCCCTTGCTATCCTCCTCATGCACTTGCCAGGCCGCGTTGATCGTAACCTGTTGGAACGCCCGGTAGACTGAGATGCGTTCGGCTGGTCCAAGTACCTTACCCGACATCGTGGTCCGGTTCACCGATGACCAGATGAGCCGCATGATATCAGGGGGTGTGACGGGCGAGTCGTTATGCGCAGACGGTCGCAGCCCAATGGCCCAAGCGCTAGCTTGCGGCGAGATGAAGGCGGCGCGCTTGGGCCCGAGAGCAATGTCGCGGTGCCAATCGCCCCAAAAATAAGTGTGATTGGCGAAGAAACTCGGCTGAATGTCGAGCGCCTTCATCGCGCGGAGTTGTTCAGCCCGGACGACCTGATTGTGAATCGCGATGGTGCGCTTGCCTGCCAAACCATTGGCCCGAACACCGTCGATCAGAGCCTGCGCAGCCTCATCGCCGTTCACATGCCCGAAGACCTGCCAATTTTCTTTAACCGCTTCGGTCAGACGCGCGTTGAAGAGTTTTAGATCAATCGACGGATAGCCCCGATAGTCCGCACCTTTACCGTCGGGGGGAATGGGTACCGGATCATGAAGCCAGGCGGTTCGGCCTTGCGGCGATCCGTCGACAACCAGCTTGACCCCGCCAATGCGCAGGCGGTTGCTGTAGGGCTTACCGATTAAGACTTTAAGGTCTGTTGATAGCTCGGGTTCAAACCCAATCAGCACGACGGTATCGATGGGAAGCACATCGCGCCGCGCAGCTTCGGCAAGCGCAGGCCATGCAGCCGAGGTCACGCGACCATCCTGCGCGGTGGTGATACCGTTCGATGCATAGATGTTGAGGCCCGCCACGAGCGACGCCACGCCGGGATCCAGCGATTTGGGCGTTAGCACTGCAAAGAGCGGCTCTATCGCACGCTCCTCAAGCACGCCGCTGGGGGTCTTGCCATCTGCCTCACGCCGTATAACGCCGCCTTGCGGGTTGGGCGTATCAGGGCCGATCTTGAGCATCCCAAGCATCGCTGAATTGAGCACTGCCAAATGGCCGCTGACGTGGAGCGCAACCATGGGCTTTGTGTCAGTCACCACATCCAAATCTTGCCTGGTTGGAAAGCGTTTATCGACCAATTGGCTGTCATCAAAGCCATTGCCGACGATGAGCGGTGCCTGCGGGTGCGCCGCAATCCAATCGCGAGTTGTGGCCTGCAATTTGGCTATACTGTCCACCCCGCCGACCGGTGGCGGCTGAAGCTGCACCATCCCGGCGTTCTGGCCAACGAAACTGACATGGCCATGCGCGTCGAAAAAGCCGGGCATTAGCGTATGCCCAAGCAGATCAACGCGCTTAGCCGTTTTACCGGTGCGGAAGATAACATCGGAGAGACTTCCGACCGCGACGATTTTGCCATTCTGGACGGCAATCGCCTCAACTTTCTGAGGTGTATCACCTGCCATCGTAATGATCGGGCCGCCCGCATAAATTGTCGCGGGTTCGACGGTAGGCGCGGCGGTCTGCTCCGGATCCTTCGCACCAACCAAGGCCAGTGCGGCCAAGGCGAGAAACACCCTAAACATAGAAGCGCTTATAATAATCGCGGAATTTGGCAATGGGCCCATCCCCCTGACAGATCATCGCATTTGGTTGGTATTGCTGCCGGTCCCACACGACCTTATCCTGATCGAGTTGCTTATTCACATCCTTAATGATCGCGCGGGCGAGGCCTGCACTTAGCCCTTCGGCCTGCACTTTTGTCTGCGTGTAGAAATAGCGCGCACTGACCTGATCCAGTTCCACCGGCGTAATGCATGCGAGCAGCAGGGTCTCGCATATCCCGGTGAAGCGCACCCAGGCCTGCCCCGCGCCCATCGTGATAGATGTGATCGTGCCGTCGACTTCCCCACGCGGCGTTCCCATCTTCGCACGGACGATGCCGGTGCGTTCCCAATCACCCCAGGTTAGTTCCGTTTCAGGTATCGTGGCAGTGCCATGGATATATTTGAAATGCGCAAAATCTACGCCATTCTCTGCCATGTTCTGCAAGGACCCCCAGACGTTCCAGCGGCATTCGTCATACGGCGTCCAATCGGGATCGCTGCATTCGGGGATGTCTACCACGTCAAACAATGGCGCTTCGTCGTTCGGATGATACCAGAACCAAATAAACTGGTTGACCTCTTTGACGTGCCATGTCCGTGTACATTTGCGCTTCACTTGTGGCGGAATGCTGGGGGAGTACGGTATCTCCTTTACCACCCCTTCCTCGCCATCATAACGCCAAGCATGGAACGGGCATTCGAGAAAATTGCCGGCCACCTTGCCGCCGTGCCCCATATGCGCTCCGAGATGCTTGCAATAGGCATCGACGATGCGGGCCTGCCCATCTTCGCCCCGCCAGATAGCGAGTTCGGTCGAAAAATAGCGCAGCGGCTTTACCTCTCCGACGGCAAGCTCACTCGACAGCATTGCGACATACCAGCCAAAAGGAAAACCGATGTCGAGATTGCGCTCTTGAACCGACGCGCGGTTGGTTGGTTCAGCCACGCGCCACGCGGCGAGTTCCTCCTGCGACATACGTTCCAGGACTTGCCACACCGCGACTGGAGCAGTGCGTGCGTCGGTTGCATCTTTGGGTTCAATATCAGCCATGATCAGTCCTCCAATCCAAACACCTTGATAGCGTTCGCACGCAGAAACTTCGGCCAAACCTCATCCTTAAAGGGCACATGTGGCATATCCCCAAAGATCCGATCAAGGCTCAGCCCCATCGGAAAATAGCCCGCGTAGATGATCTTATGAGCCCCCCGCGTATTGGCATAATCAATGATCGCTTTGGGGTAATGCTTGGGCGCAAAGGCGCTCGTCGAATAATAGAGGTTGGGCCATTTCAGCATCAGCTTGACAGCCAAATCCTCCCATGGCTCCGCCCCATGGCGCATAACGACCTTGAGATCAGGGAAAAACCAGCACACTTCATCGAGATATTCGACGCGCTGCGTGTCCATAGGGATGCGCGGTCCGGGGATGCCGACGTTAAGGGTAACGGCCAGACCAAGTTCACTCGCCACCGTATAAAGTGGGAACATATATTTGTGATTGATGGGAATTTGCGGATTCGTGCCTGCTGGAAAGACAGTGATCGCCTTCAGCCCGACCTCTGCGTGAACACGTCGAATGCGGGCGACTTCCTCCATTCCCTTATTGGGGTCGCAAGGTAGTTCGAAGAAGAAGCGCTCAGGGTAAATTTCTTTGGCACGTCGAGACGTGTCATTCTCATTCCAACCGCACATCGCCTTAGCGATGCCGAAGCGGTCCATTTGCTCAACTGTCCATTTGACGAAATCATCCGGATTGCCAGTCTGCGGGACATCCTTGAACATATATTGCGCGGGCATGCTGAACTGATCACGCGACTCTTGATCGCGCAGCAGCGGCTTAAAGCTATCAAACCAGGCCGAACGATCTTCATTGTCGGGGATGCCGAGCATGCAGTCGATAATCTTGATGTCGCCGGGCATGCCCATGTTCAATCTACTCCAATCAGGTCGGGCCACATCGCCCGCAGTTTGATCTTGTCGACCTTGCCTACATCATTGCGCGGCAAAGGCGCATTTACAAAGGCTACTTTTCCGGGCGCTTTATAGCGCGCGAGTTTTTCGCCAACATGGGCAATGATTTTGCTTTCCTCTGGCTCGCCCAAGACCACTGCCACAAGAAGTTCGCCCAGCCTTTCATCGGGAATGCCAAAGGCCGCGCACTCAGCTACACCCGCCATTTCACCCATTACCCGCTCCACCTCGGCGCAGTAGATATTCTCGCCACCCGAGATCACCATATCCTTTTTGCGGTCAACGATGAAGACAAAGCCTTCCGCGTCCACTGTGCCCACATCACCAGTCCGGAACCAGCCATCGTCTGACAACACTGCAGCGGTCTCCTCAGGCTGGTTCCAATAGCCCGCCATCACCATCGGCCCGCGCACGAGAATCTCGCCAGGCTCACCCGGCGGCGCATTAATGGTCATTTCGACCAGATCAAGTACGCGCCCCGCCGAGGTGCGGTTGCGGATAAAATCCTCACCCACTGCCATCGCGACGCTGCCCGCTGTTTCGGTAAGGCCGTAGCCGGTGCCCATCACCGCCTGCGGCGCAACATCGCGGATGGCGTCGAGCAGGTTGACCGGTAGCGCCTGGCCCCCTGTGCCTATATTGCGCAGTGACGAAAGGTCAGCATCCCCAATTCGCCCGCGGTTGAGCACATCCCACAGCATAGTCGGTACGCCAGTAAACTGGGTGATCTTTTCCGCTGCGACCAGGCGGAGCGCCTCTTCCGGATCCCAGCGCGGCAGGATGACGATCTTGCTTCCCGATAGGAACGGCGAGAGGAAGGCGCTGCCAAGGCCGGAAATGTGGAACAGCGGATAGACTTGCAAAGTCGCCTGTTGCGGCATGTTCGCCATGATAGTTTCGACCGGAATACCAAGCGAATCGGCTGTGTTGTGGAGCACCATCAGTCCGGCAAGCTGCACCGCCATGATGCCTGTGATCAAGTTCTTATGGGTCAGTATCGCGCCCTTGACCCGACCAGTCGTGCCGGAGGTAAAGAGAATGGCGACTGGATCGTCGGCAGAGGCTAGTGCGACCGGTAGTGGGGTGGCTCCGGCCGCGGGGAAGTCCTCTGCAGAGATGATCCGCCCAGTGAACCCACCTTCCCGCAACAGCGCCGCGCGCGCTGCGTCTGCCAACACAATATCCGCCCCTATATCCTCCACCATTGCGCATAGCTCAGCAGGCGAACCCCGACTGTTGATCAGTGCCGCTACTCCGCCGCACCGCATCACCGCGAGGAAGCCGAGCATCCATTCCGCGCAGTTGCGCATGCAGATCGCCACTCGGTCGCCGCGCGCGATACCGAGTTCCGCCGCCAGGGCATCGCGCAGAGTAAACGTTTCGGCAAAGCTCAACCGCCGCGCGCCCTCAACAATGAAGGTCTTCTCGCCATGCGCCCGCGCGCTTTCGATCAGCATGTTCAAGTCGGGCGGCGCGTTAAAAAAGCAGCGCATTCCATCCCGCTCGCCAATCTCGAACGGCGTGCCCGGCGCTGTGACAGCAGCAAAGATAGGATCGATTTGGGTCATCAATAGACGGCAGCTGGATTCTTCAGCGGCGGATTGCCGAGCATGTCCCGGTAGGAAGGCCGTTCCTTCCCGCGATCCATGACGCCCAGTTCCTTCGCAATCTCTGCCCCAATCAGCGTCTGTCCAGACAGCGTGTTACGGTTCAGCGCAGCAGCGATGGCATCGAGGATATGCCCGGTAAATTCCGGATTTTCCGCGCTCTCGATAAAGCCCTCATATTGCTCTGGGTTGGTATCGCGCGCGATCAGACTGCGTTCGGTGATGAGAGGCCCCATCCAGATCGACACCGCGACAACGCCCGTGTCGCGCAGGTCATGCTCCATATCATGTGCAAATTTGTCGACGCCTGCCTTCTGCGCGCCGTAAGCAGGACCATGCATATAGCAGCTGCCACCGAAGGATGATCCAAATGCGATAACTCCGCTCTTTTGCTTCACCATCATCTGCGCTGCATGCCAGCTTGCGACATAGGCTGAACGCAGGCCTACATCGAGTATCTTTACCGCATCGAGCTCTTTTTCCCAAAAGGGCATTTTTTCAATCAACTGATGATGGATATACGTTGCGTTGTTGACGAGCATATCAAGACGTCCCTGCTCACGCTCAATCTTTTCGAATAACGCGACAACCTGCGCATCGTCTCCATGGTCGCAAATCACGGGGATCCCCCTGCCACCAAGTTCAGTGACTGCCGCTGCAGTTTCAGCAACCGTTCCGGGAAGGACAGAGCCGTCCCACCCCTTGGCATCGCCAGGGGCCATGGTGCGCCCGGTAACATAGACGGTATAGCCCAGTTCGCCAAAACCACGGGCGATCCCTGCGCCGGCGCCTCGGCTCGCTCCGGTGACCAGCGCAACTTTTCCCTTTGCCATATCAAATCTCTCCCAATTCGACGCACTTTACGTATTATTTAAACAAATAGCCTAGATTTGCGAATATAAAAGGTATAACTTTTACGCAAATCAAGAAAGGTAAGCCATTGGACGACATTCCCTATCTGGCGCGTGGCGTCCAGCTTTTAGGCACCGATTCAAGCGTGCTCGTTTCATCATCCAAATATCTAAACCACCCCAAATTGCGCGAATGGATCGCGCTGATTGCGCTCAAAAAAAACGGTCCCGATTATCCGCCTGCAGCCGAAATGCATGAACTGATCGGTATCCTTCAGGAGTTGCGCGATTTTGATCATATCGAGCATATGTTCACGCAAGAGCGCACGGTGAACCCGAAACTGGATGCATGGTTTAACGATTGGTTTGTGTCGGATTATAAAATTAACGATATGGCTAGCTGCGCTCCCGGCACGGTCGGCGGCATCTATTATGACGTCGCAAAAAACGGCAATTATGAAATCCAGATCGTTCCCTTTTATCAACCCAAGTCGCAATGGGATTTCTATTCGATCAGGTCAGGCCAGACGCATGATTACGAGCACATCCTAACCGGCGGCGGCTTCAACTATATGGGCGAACTTATTCCCTATTGGTTCCGATTGTCTACCATCCACACGCATATTCAGAATAAGGAACTGGCGGGGGAGATGAGCGTGATCTCGATCCTCGGCACGATGCGTTATGTCATCCGTACGATGTTACATTATCCGCAAATCTGGGAGACGGCGCTGACCTGCATTAGCCAGGGCATCGCGGTCGGCAAGCAGTCAAACCCCTTCTGGATGGCGAAGATGGAAGATGTCTGGCACACTCCACTTGTCGAGGCGCGGGTGAAGCTCGGCGTGCGCGGTGCGGTTGATTTGGATACGCAAGCCGAGGGCGATATCTGGGGCGGGAAGGTCCCAGCATGAGCGACTATGACCTGATCATTCGCGGCGGCACCATCGCTGACGGCACGGGCGGCGAAACCTTCACGGGCGACGTCGCTGTGAAAGACGGCAAGATCGCAGCTATCGGCACGGTTGCCGGCGGCGGCGCGGAGGAAATTGACGCTCGCGGCCGAATCATTACGCCGGGCTTTGTTGATGTGCACACCCATTATGACGGACAGGCGATCTGGGGAAAGGAAATGGCGCCTTCGTCCAGCCACGGCGTCACTACTGTTGTGATGGGCAATTGCGGCGTCGGCTTCGCGCCTTGCCGCGCGGACGACCAAGCCATTCTGATCAATCTGATGGAGGGGGTGGAAGATATTCCCGGCGCCGTGATGACCGAAGGTTTGCCTTGGAACTGGGAGACATTCCCAGAATATCTCGATGCGCTGGAAGCGGTCGAACGCGATATCGACGTCGCAGCCTATCTGCCGCATTCTCCCTTAAGGGTCTACGCGATGGGCGAACGCGGGGCGAACCGCGAGCCGGCGACAGCGGATGATCTCGCCAATATGCGCGCGCTGACCAAGGAAGCGATGGAGGCCGGTGCGATTGGCTTTGCTACCTCGCGCCTCTCGATCCACAAGACAGCTGACGGCGGAGCAATACCTACCTTTCAAACCGATGTCGCCGAGCTTGAAGCGATTGGCGCGGGGATGCGCGACGCCGGCAGCGGTACCTTTCAGGTCGTGCTTGATGCGTTTGTCGGCTGGGGCAAGGAATATCCTGTGATCGACGCTGTGATGCGTGCGAGCGGTCGGCCAGCCACCTTCACCCTCGCGAGCGGCAATGAGGGCCCGTCAAGCTGGCGCTTGGTGCTTGATATGATGGCCAAATCCAAGGCGGAGGGGCATCAAGTCACCGCACAAGTAATGCCGCGCCCGATTGGCCTGATTGCCGGGCTGGAACTCAGCGTCCATCCGTTTAGCCTGTGCCCAAGCTATCAGAAGATCGCGCATCTACCCCTGCCCGAGCGCCTGGCAGCAATGCATGCGCCGGAGATAAAGGCAGCTTTGCTCAGCGAGGAATTTGAGGAGGGCCATCCCTTCAACAGCCTTGCGCGCAATTGGCGTTGGATTTTCCCGCTGAACGATCCGCCTAGCTACGCACCGCCCGCTGACCAAAGTCTCGCGGCGCTTGCCGCCGCGCGGGGATGTTCGCCCCAAGAGGTGGCTTACGATCGGCTCATGGAGACCAACGGCAAGGGCCTATTCCTCTCCGCACTCGGCAATTATGAGAACGGCACACTCGACAGCGCACATGAAATGTTGATGCACCCCGATTGCATTCCGGCGCTGGGCGACGGCGGCGCGCATTATGGTGCGATTTGCGACGCGAGTTATTCCACCTTTCTGCTCAAGCACTTCGTCCGCGATGACAAGGATCACAAGATCGACCTCGCAAGCGCAATCCACATGCTCACCGCCAAAGCCGCGCGCGCAGTGGGATTGCACGATCGAGGGCTTTTGCAGGTTGGGTTGAAGGCAGATATAAATGTGATCGACATGCCGCGCCTGGCTCTCCCGATTCCCTATATCGCGCATGACTTGCCCGCAGGCGGGCGGCGGCTCGACCAGGCGGCAAGTGGTTATGACGCTACGATTGTGTCGGGGGTAGTTATCCGGCGGATGGACAAGGGGACGGGGGTGTTTCCAGGGCAGTTGGTGCGAGGCAGTCGGTGACTAGCTCTCGCAAAAAGGTGGGTAGAAAGGTGGGTAAACTCACATTTTCCATGCAAGCCGTTGATATAATTGAATACGTGGCGGAGACGGTGGGATTCGAACCCACGATAGAGTCACCCCTATACACACTTTCCAGGCGTGCGCCTTCGACCACTCGGCCACGTCTCCGCATTCCCCTTAGGGACGCATGCCCCTAGCCGCTCCTTTGCGCTTTCGCAAGGCACAGTGATTTGCCATAACCCTATCGATGAAAAGATATCTGTCCCTGTTCGCCAGCGCAGCGATGTACGCCGCATTCCCCGTTTCTGCGCAAGAGGTCAAAACCCACCCTGCGCCGTCGGAAATTGTGGCTTCGGCTAAGGCTGGAGAGTGGGTCGCCATCGCGCCAACCGACCTGATGGTCATGGACCTAGCGCCCGATTCGAAAGGCAGGCCGCGCCGCGTGGTCATCCAGTTAATCCCTGAACCCTTCAGCCAAGGCTGGGTCGGCAATATCCGCAAACTTGCAGCCGCCAGGTGGTGGGATGGCACCAGCATCAACCGCGTGCAGGATAATTATGTCGTCCAATGGGGCGACGCGACCGAGAAGAAGGCTTTGCCAGAGGGCTTGGCAACTGTGGAGAAGAAGAATTATATCACCCCTAACTGGCCCGGTAAGGTCTGGATTTTGACAGGAGCCGACGGAAGGCGCGACGCCTATGCTGCTACCCACGGGTTCTACGTTGGCTGGACGTTAGCGGCAAGCAGTGAAGGGCTTTGGCCAACCCATTGCTACGGCATGGTCGGCGTTGGCCGAAACCTCTCACCAGACACCGGCAGCGGAGCTGAACTTTACACCGTCATTGGCCATGCGCCCCGCCACCTTGATCGGAACATCGCGCTTGTGGGACGCATCATTGAAGGCATTGAGCATATGTCCAGCCTGCCGCGCGGCACTGGCGCGCTGGGCTTTTACGAAAAAGAGGAAGAGCGCGTGCCGATTCTTTCGGTGCGGCTAGGCAATGAGACAAAGGACGTGCCCGCCTTTGAATATCT
>Ga0209443_1000493_pt1 | contig 26747 bp, 14 predicted proteins | sample LauGreBMM110DCMD_2_FD_187571 | JGI IMG/M metagenome (GOLD analysis project Ga0209443, IMG submission 187571) | Freshwater lake microbial communities from Lake Michigan, USA - Su13.BD.MM110.DCMD (SPAdes) (version 2) | ecosystem: Environmental > Aquatic > Freshwater > Lake | place: Lake Michigan... | reverse complement strand
AGGCGTGCCCAAGTAGGTCGGCGGCTACTTCCTACCCATGGAGGTCGCTGGCAGGACAGATGGGGTCGCGCGGCAGCGCGGACCCTACCCACGAGGGTAGGGGGGGCCGCCGCCCGTCCGTGGATTCTTCCCGCGTCGTCGGGAGTTCCGCCTTCAGGCATCTAGACCGCACACCCTGCCGGGCTGCGCTGCTTCAGCCATCGTGCCCGCCACTTCCGATTGCACCCGATAGATCCGCGGCGCTCCCCGCCCGGGTCGCTGCGAGGAACAGGTCGACCCTGTCTCCGGCAATTGTCCCTGTCGCCGGCGCGGTGCGTCGTCTAAGGTCCGACCGCTCCGCTGGGAGCCCCATGGATACTTTGGAGACGCATCCTGAACGGCCGGTCCGGGCACCTTGGTGGCGGGTCGTGCTCGTCGGAAGCGACCTGCGGGTGACCGCTTTGCGGCTTTTCGTCACCGTGGCGATCGTCGTCGTCGGCTTCCGTTATGTGCTGCTGCCCATCCGGGTGACCGGGATCAGCATGGCCCCGACCTATCGCGACGGCACCAAAGCCTACGCGAACCGCCTCTCGCTCTGGCTGCACCCACCGCAACGGGGCGACATCCTCGCCATCCGCACCTCCGGGATCCACAACATGTTCCTCAAGCGGGTCATCGCCCTGCCCGGAGAACGCGTGAAGATCATGCGCGGCCACGTCTTCGTCGATGGCGAAGAGCTGGATGAGCCTTATCTGCTCAACCGCGCGCCGTGGAACTGGCCCTCGGGCGGACGCGAGGAAGTCATGGGCCCGGACGAATACCTGATGGTCGGCGACAACCGCGCGATGCCGGTCGAGCAGCACGAGTTCGGCGCGGCCAAACGCGAGAAGCTGGTCGGGAGGGTCCTGCGATGAGCCGCGGATTCCGATGGACGCTGGGCCTCGTCCTGGTCGCCAGCGCGATCGGCGGTCTCGTCCTCCTGTGGCCGACCGAGACCAAGCGCGTGACGCGGATGGTCGAGCGCTTCGCGGCCGACGCCTCGTTCAAGCCGGGGGACGGCAACATCGTCCGCCTCGCCAAGATGGAGTCGGTGACCGGCCGCTTCGCCGCCGACGCGCAGATCCGGTTCGAGAGCCTGGGCATCCCGGTGCACGAGGTGTCCGGACGCGACGAGATCCGCCAGGTGGTGGCGTTGGCGCAGAAGCTCAGCGGCGGTCTCGACGTGAAGGTCTACGATGTGGTGGTCACCTTCGGACCTCAGACCGGCACGGCGCGGGTAGATCTGACCGCCAGCATGTCGAGCGGCAAGCAGGAAGGCTTCACCGCGCAGGAGTTCGCGCTCCAGCTGGTGAAGCGCGAAGGCGCGTGGCTCATCCAGCGTGCGGAGTCGGTGAAGACCCTCCGGCGTTGAATCCGGGCGATCCGGTCTCGGCGCGGACGGCTGGGTCCGGGAGCGCCGCCCGCGGGTAGGGCCCGAAAACCCAGGTCTCCGGGCACCGGCGCTCTTCAAAGGCCGGCTTGCTCCGGTTCAGGCCAGGCAACGGCGGAACCCGGCGTTCAGCGCCTCGCGATCGAGGTCGCGCCCGATGAACACGAGCTGGCTCTTCCGCTCCGCGGCGTCTTTCCACGGACGGTCCGCCTTGCCCTCGAACATCATGTGCACGCCCTGGAACACGAAGCGGCTGGGGCTGCCCTTGAGGTTGAGGATGCCTTTCATGCGGAAGATGTCCGCGCCTTTGCTCTGGAGCAGCTCGCTCAGCCAGTTGTTGAGCTTCTTCGGGTCGAGCTCGCGCGGTTCCTCGATGCCGACGCTGGTGACCGTCTCGTCGTGCTTGTGCTCATGGACGTGGCCGCCGTGGTCGTGCTCGTGCTCCGGCTTGATGGTCTTGCCGGCCTTCTCCAGACGGCCGGAGAACTCGGCCAGACCGTGCTGGGTGAAGAGCGCGTAATCGCCGTGCGCCGCGATGGTCACGCGATACGAGCCGCCATCCTCGCCGATCACCAGCTTGTGCAGCTTCTTGCCGGGCTTGAGCTCTCCGCCGTTCCGGACGGTCGCGGCAGGATAGCTGAAGAGCGAGGTCGCCTCGTCCTCCGCCGTGTGCAACGCGTCGTGCAGCCCGCCGTGGCAATGCTCCGCTTCGCCGTGGTCATGGTCGTGCTCGTGGGTGTGCCCATGCGCCTCCGCGTCATGCCCGTGGTCATGTCCGTGCTCGTGGCCGTGCTTGTGGCCTTCGGCTCCGTGGTCATGGCCGCAGTCGTGCGCAGGCTCTTCGCCATGGCCGTGGTCGTGGTCGTGGGTGTCGAGCTGCAACAGCACCACGCCCATCACGGGGTCCGGACCGGCCTCGAGCTTCAGCGTGTGTTCGCCGGCGTCGAGGTGGTAGGCACCGCTCCATTCGAAGGGCAGCTCCTTCTCCAAGAAATCGCCGTCGAGCGAGAGCTTATGGTCGAGATCGAAGGCGTGGAGGTTGACCACCTGGTCCACGCTCAGGTCCGCCTGGGTCGTGCGATGGACCTTGGCGACGGCGTTGATCCCGTGGATGCGTTCGGCCAAGCGGTCGAGTTCCTCGGCGGAGACGAGGTCGCACTTGTTCAGCAGGATGCGGTCGGCGAAGGCGATCTGCGCCTTCGCCTCGGGCGCGTCGTCGAGATGCAGGGAGATGTGCTTGGCGTCGACCAGCGTCACGATGCCGTCGAGCCGGTAGCTGGCCTTGATCTCCTCGTCGCTGAAGAACGTCTGCGCGACCGGGCCGGGATCGGCGAGGCCGGTGGTCTCCACGAGGATGTAGTCGAACTTGTCGCGGCGCTTCAGCAGTTGCCCAAGGATGCGGATGAGGTCGCCGCGCACGGTGCAGCAGATGCATCCGTTGTTCATCTCGAAGATCTCCTCGTCCGCGCCGATCACCAGGGCGTTGTCGATGCCGATCTCGCCGAACTCGTTCTCGATGACGGCGATCCGTTTGCCGTGGTTCCCGGTGAGGATGCGGTTGAGCAGGGTGGTCTTGCCCGCGCCGAGGAAACCGGTGAGGACGGTGACGGGGATGCGCGTGTCGGTGTTGATGGCGGCCATAGCGAGGGCGCGACAATTAGCGGATCGCGCCGTCGAATGCAAACGGACGGTGGATCGATGTCGGCGGATCGAGGGCGCGATCGGGAATGGCGGACGCTGATGTGGCCCTGGCGGGCCGAGGTCATGCCTTCGATGTCCGGGTCGACTGTCGGTCGGGGCGGAGGACTCGCCCGCCGCTCCAGGTGCGCCGGGAACGCTCCTTCGGGTAGGTGCGCCACCGGTGCCGAAGCTCGGCGGCAAGTTGCCGCCGAGGACGGCCAAGTTGGCCGTTCCACCCGGATCCAGGAGGAGCGTCCCTTCGGTGGGCCGCTCTGCGCTACTTAAGTCCGCCACTTCTGATCGCACCCTGGATCCGATCCACCACCGCAAACGGACCTTCCGGAGACCTGGACCGTGGCTTTGAGTTGGGTCCCTCCGTCACCTAGGAAAGGGGGGCGGTACAGGCGGCCACCGCCATCCACCGGGCCATCGCTTTCCTGCGCCGCCGGGGCGGACCGGACAGTCGGCCCCGGCCCGGCATCTCCCGGGGGCTTCGATGCGGAGCCGTGGCCGGAATTCCGCCATAGGGGCCCACTACTGGACTCTCGTGCTTGTTACGGCCGATGTGCGGCGGTTTTCGGGTCGGTCCGGTAACAGGGTTCCGTCATCTCGTGACCCGCCCCGTCACGGCAGGGTCAAACGATAGTACCGCTCGCGTCGGCCTGCGGGGGCGTCGGTCGTGCTCATCGCGGTTCCCGTGCCGGTGAAATCCGCCAGCGTCTGCCACGACGCGGTCAGCAGGTCGCGGAATTCCACGCGATAGCGGACGCCGGATGCGGACGGCCAACGGAGCGTCACCGTCCCATCGGCCTCGACCGACGCGGTGAACGCCGGCGTGCCGGAGGCCGCGACATCGATGCGGAACTCGGTGGTGGCGTCCCGGGACGGCGAGCCGTCGTCGGAGACCCGGACCACGAAGCGTTGGATGCCCGACTGGCCGGGGGCAGGGGTCCAAGCAAGGACGCCGGACCGGGCATCGATGGAGGCTCCGGCCGGTGCGGCATCGAGCGCGAACGACAAGGTCTGCGCCGGCCGATCCGGGTCGGTCGCGACCACCGGGAACGTGAGCTTGTCCCCGACGGACGCCGGCCGGTCTGCGACCGGCACGATGACCGGCGGCAGGTTCGATTCGAGCACGATGATGCGGAACGGCGTGGATTCGACGGTGGCCGGCGGCACGCCGGAATCGGTCACCACGACGACGTATCGGTTGGTGCCGGGGCCGTCGTCTTCTCCGGGCGTCCAAGAGATCAGGCCCGAATCGGAATCGATCTGCGGCCCGGTGGCGGCGGCGCCGTCGGCTCGCCGCAACAGGAAGCTGAACTTCTGTTTCGGTAGGTCGGGATCGGTGACCGCGACGAGGAACGAACCGCGCTTCCCTTCGGTCAGGGTCAGGTCGGAAAGGGTCGCGACCACCGGTGGTTGGTTCACTTCTTCGACCGCCACATTGAAGATCTGCTGGGCCGAGAGCGACGGGAAGCCGTCGTCGGCGACACGCACCGTGATCGCATAGGCGCCGGGGCCTTGTGCTTCGGAAGGCGTCCAGGCGAACGCTCCGGCCGCGGTGATGGTCGCGCCCGCCGGCGCGGCGACGAGCGAGAATCGCAGTGCTTGGCCGGGGTCCGGATCGCTCGCCACCGCGGTGAACGCCAAGGCGGTCCCTTCCTTCACCGTCGCGTCGGCGATGGCGGCCAGGGTAGGCGGACGGTTGGGAGGACCGCTGAGGTTCTCGGCGCCCGGGGTCGGGTTGGTGAAGACACGGATGGCGACCGGGAAATCCTCAGGAGCGCGCCCGGCCGAGCGGTCGGTGGCGACCGATGTGTAGTCGAGATAGTCGACCACCGCGGGCTTGCCGAGCTGGACGCGACGGAGCGCGACGGAGCCGTGGGTGCGATCGAGACGGAATCCGGCATGGAGCTCGGTTGGTGTCGTGTCGCCGGGCTGACCGTCGGCGAAGACGACAAGAAACTGGCCGGGCTGGATGACGGTGCCGGATGGGAAGCTCCAGGACGCGGCGTCCGTGTAACCGGGCGCCAACGACCAACCATCGAGCCCGACCGGGGTGGTGCCGCGGTTCACGAGCTCGATCCACGGCCCATGGGCACCCTTGGAATCGACGATGCCAGTGGCGTTGTCCGGTAGCACCTCGTTGATCCAGACCGGCGGGAACCCGGGCAGCGAGGCGGCAACGCTGTTGGTGGTGCCGGGTGTCGTCGGCGCGAGCTTCACCGGCGCGGGAGCGATGTCGATGGTGCTGCGGATGCCGCTGCCGGAGAGCCTCAGCGTGAGCGTCCCGCCCGTGGTCTCGGGCAGGTACCAATAGCTGAGCGTGTACGGCGCGCCTTGGACGAGCGGGGTGGCGAGATCCTGGTTGACGGCTGATCCGCGGGTGCTGCCCGGTCTGGTGGCGACGAGGTGAAGGCTCGACCGGCCCGAGTGCGCGACGGTCGTCGTGGTCGCCGTCTTGTCCATGTTGGGCGAGACGACGAATGCACCGGGGAAGGCGGATTCAAAATCGCCGCCGGCGATGAGGTCCGCGCCAGCGTCGGGATCCGTGCCGGCGACGAGCTTGATGTCGTCGAGGTGCACCGCGCCGACGGTCTCGAGATAGATGTAGAGCGCGGAGCTGCTGGCCGTCCCTTGCTGGACGACGCGCTGCCACCGGGGCGTCGCATCGGTCCCCGCCGCGGCCCAGTTGGCGACGCGGGCCGGGTCGCGCCGGGCGTCGATGAGCTGGAGCGCGCTGCCCGTTCCGTCGGCTTCCGCGGGCCACGGGAGCGTGGCGCGGAGGTCGACGCGGGTCATCGGCACCAGGGCTCCGGGTGTCCCGGAGAAGATGCCGAGCAAGGAACCCGCGCGATCGAGCCGGCCCGTCCATGTCCCCAGCACCGGGATGGCGGCTCCATAGGCGGCGGCAAAGGCGGCGCGATCCTGGGCGACGACGAGGAACCTGCCCGGCGCGAGCAACGTCCCGGCAGGGAACTGGTAGTCCAGCTGCGCCGCCGAGAGGTGCATCCCGGAGAGGTCCTGCGTCGTCACGGCGGACGGGTTGTGCAGCTCGACGTAGGCGGCGTCGGCGACGCGCGGCTGGTACATGACCTCGTTGATCACCGCGCGGAACTTCGGGACGGTGACGATCGTGAACGATCTCATGGCGCCCGGATCGCCGGCGACGCCGTCGGTGACCTGGACCGTGATCCGGTGGGTCGTCGCGCCGGTGTCGTCGGGCGTCGCCCAGGTGAAGCGTCCGCCGACCGGGTCGATCTCGGCGCCGGCGGGTGCGGGCGCGACGAGCGAATAGCGGAGCGGCTGCGCCGGGATGTCGGCATCGGTCGCGATGGCGTGGAGCACGACGACCGATCCCTCCTCGACGATGACGTCGGCGATGGGCGCGAGCACCGGCGGCTGGTCGACCTCCCGCACGGTGATGCCGAAGGTCATCTGCCCTTGCAGCGCGGCGCCGCCCTTCTCGGTGGCGCGGACGATCAGCGGATAGGTCCCCGGGCCCTGGGCTTCGGTCGGCGTCCAGCGGATGATCCCGGTGGACGGGTCGATGCCCACGCCTTCGGGCGGGTTGCCACCGAGGCTGTAGAGGAGCGGTCCGCCTTCGGGATCGGTCGCCTGGACCTGGACCGTGATCCGCTGGCCTTCGTCGACTTCCTGCGGGCCGAGCTGGGCGACGACCGGCGGGTTGTTCACCTCGTCGACGGTCACCTTGAAGGTCCGGGTCGCGCTCGCGGACGGCGTGCCGTCGTCGGTCACGCGTACGACGATGGGGAAGACCTGGCCGCCTTGTGTCTCGTCGGGCGTCCAGCTGAAGAGTCCGGTTGCCGGATCGACCCCGGTCCCGGCCGGCGCTCCCGGGTCGAGCGAGAACGTCAACTTGTTGGCCGGCACATCGGGGTCGGTGGCGACGAAGGTGAGCGTCAGGCGCGATCCTTCGGCCGCGGTGGCGTCGGGGACGGCCGCGAGCAGCGGTGGGCGGTCGGCTTCGGTCACGATGACCTTGACGCGCTGCGACGCGTTGCGCGGCGGCGTGCCGTTGTCGGTGGCGCGGACGGTGAAGGTGAAGGTCCCGGGGCCTTGCTCCTCGCCGGGCGTCCACACGAACGCTCCGGTCGCCGGATCGATGGAGGCTCCGGCGGGTGCGTCGGCGCCGAGTCCGTAGACGATGCTCTGTCCGGCGTCGGCATCGGTCGCCCCGGCCTTGAAGGACAAGAGCGTCTGTTCCGCGACCGTCTTGTCGGGGATCGCGGCGAAGACGGGCGGGAGGTTGCCGCCGCTGACGATGTTGGGACCGCGCGGCGTGGGCGCGGGGAAGCTGACCAGCGGGCCGGCCTCGCCGTCGGGATAACGCCCTTGGCTGATGTCGTCCGCCTGCGGGCCGAAGGACAGGCCGTCGACCAGCGTGCCATCGGGCGAGAACAGGCCGAGTTGTTCGCCGGTGAGCGACAGCTTGAAGTCGACGTGAAGATCGCGGTTGGTGGCGACGTTCTGGCGGGTGTCGTTGTCCGCCCAGACGAGCAGGAATCCGCCGGGCGGGATGACGTAGCCGGGCGGGATGACGAACTGCGTGGAGTTGGTGAGGTTATCGGTGAGCCGGTAGCTGGTGAGGTCCACGGCGGTGGTGCCCGCGTTGAAGAGCTCGAACCAGTCGTCGAACTTCTGGTCCGCGGGATCGGCCAGAGTGGAGGTGTTGCCGGCCATGAACTCGTTGATGACCACGCGCACCTCGGGGAACGCGGGGTCGTTGGGCTTGCCCGGCGTGACGGCGTGGAACGACCGGCGTCCGCGCGGTTCGCCGTCGGGATACGACCCGAAGCTGCGACCGGTCGGCAACTGGCGGTAGTCGAGATAGTCCATCACCGCGGCCACGGACCCCGAGCCTTGGATGCGGACGAGCGCGACGGATCCGGTGGCGGGATCAAGGCGGAAGCTGGTGTGAGGCGCGCCCCCGGCGCTCTGCTCCGGCCGGCCGTCGGCCCAGACGACCAGGAACGACCTTGGCGCGATGACGGTGCCGGCCGGGAACTGCCAGCGGGTGAGGTTGGTGTAGGTGTCGGACAGGTAGTAGGCCGACAGGTCGACGGCGGAGGTGTCCGAGTTGTAGAGCTCGATGAAAGGCGCCTTTTGGCCGGTGTTGTCGAGCGGGCCGGCGACGTTGTCGGGCAGCACCTCGTTCAACCAGACGAGCGGGAACGCGGGAAGGCCTTCCTTCACGATGTTGGCGCGGCCGGGGGTGACGCGGTTCACGTCGTTGGTCGGGGCGGCGGCCCAGTTGCCGACCCGATAGGTGTCGCTGGTCGGGTCGATGAGCTGGAGGGAGGAGCCCGCTCCGTCGGCTTCGCCCGGCCAGGGCAGGTGGTCGTCGTAGCGGACGTCGTCGATGACGCTGTCGTTCGTGCCGCCGGCGACGGGGTCGGGTCGCACCAGTTCCAGATGCTCGCCGCTGTTGGACAGCGAGCCGGGGAACTCGCCGAGCACCGGGACGGCGGCGCCATAGGCGAGCGCGAACGCACCGCGGTCCTTCGCCAGCACGAAGAATTTCCCGGGCTGGATCACGGATCCGTCGGGGAACGTGTAGCCGGCGCCGTCGAGCCGGAAACCGGAGAGGTCGAACGGGGTGTTGGCCGAGCGGTTGAAGACCTCGACGAACGATGCGTCCGCCTCGGTGGGATTGTACTGGATCTCGTTGATCACCACGTTGTCCTGCGCGCGCGGGATGGCGCCGTTGTAGGTCACGACGATGCTCTTGGCCGCGCCGGGCACGGCGATGCCGGACCGGTCGACACCGGTGAGGACGATCTCGTTCCGGACGCCGGTGAGGGGCACGACGACGGAATAGGAGTTCTGGTCGGTCCAGGTCGCGGGGAAAGGCGCGCCGTTGACCGCGATGGCGGCGACGGCGAAGGGCGCCTTGCCGGTGAGCGTCGCGGTGGGCGAGGTGGAGGTGAAGTTGATCCCGCCGCTGGTGGTGATGGTCAACTGCGCGGTATCGTTGGCCTTGAGCTGGGTCTGGATGTAGGTGCGACGCTGGGCGAGGTAGGAGGTCACCGTGGTCGGCGCGGAGATCCCGGTGATGCCGTTCTTGAGCAGCGCGGACCGTCGCGCGGCGATCACCTCCGAGTAGCGGTCCGGCTGCAGCGGACCCGCGAGCGCGTCCTGGTAGGCCCGCCAGAGCATGCGGCGGAAGGCCGGCGTGTCGTACATGCGGTTGACCACGGGGTCCTGTCCGCCCCAGAGGCCGTCGGTCGCACCGTTTCCGTCGCCGAGGGTGAAGTCGATGTCCCACGGCATCAGTTTCCAGCGGTCGCTCGGCAGCTTGTAGGCGTACATGTTCTGGCCGACGGAGAAACTGTAGGAATCCCAGTTCCCGAGCACGCGGTGGTAGGCGAAGACGTGCATCCACTCGTCCATGTCGACGAGGTTGAGCAGGCGCGGGACGTAGTTGCCGGTGGGCGTGTTGTTGGCCGACGGGTCGTTGGCGGCGGCGACCAGGTCGAAGATGTTCGTGTAGTTGTTCGCCGTGCCTTGGTAGCCGCGCGTCTGCCAGTTGAAACGGTAGCGGGGGAGCTTGTAGGCGCCGCCGGTGGTCTTGAACGACTCGAGCGTGGCGCCCGTCGCGGCGAAGTTGGAGTTGTCGTCCTGGAACTCGAACCACACGGCGATCTTGTAGTGGTCGCCCTCGTCGGAGGACGGGAACCAGGCCTTGGCATAATCGGCCGTCGGCACCTCCTCGTCCTGGGTGAGGTTGTAGAACTGGCCGCCGTTCCTCCAGACCTGCATGTAGTGCGAATGCAGGTAGGGGATGCCCAACTCCTTGCCGATCCAGCCGCAGAGCTGGTTGCGCAGGCCGGTGGCTTCCTGGCCGCCGTTGCCGGTCGCGCGGAAGATCCGGTCGGTCACACCCAGCAGCGGTTCGTCGTCGGGATTGTTCAGCGCGTAGCTGCCGCCGCCGCCATGGAACGGGCTGCCTTTGTCGCGGAAGCCCACGTTGTAGACCACCCGGAAATCGCCGTAGACGAGCGTCGCGTCGCGGTAGGTGTTGTTCAGCGCGCTGCTGCGCTGGCCGTCGACGGCCTGCGTGTTCCAGAGGTGGTAATGCGCGAAGCTGCCGACCGGGACCGTCTCGCCCCAGCGGACGAGGCACTCCTGCGCCGGCGCGGCGGCGGGGAAGGTCGTCGTCGCCGCGGTCGCGGCGTTGGCGTCCGATGCCTGGACGCGGAACGCGACCAAGGTGCCGGCGCCCCGACCGGCGAGGGTCGCGGAATAGATGCCGTCGCCGGCCGCCGCGTCGCCGCCGGTCCCGTCGTCGCGCATGGCGACGGTGGTGAGCAAGGCCGCGGGATCGATGCGATAGCGGAGATTGACCGACGCGATCCCGTCGGCGTCCGAGACGCGGCAGGTGACCACGACGGCCTCGTTGGCGCGGGGCAACGGCGGCGTGTGGGCGACCTCGTAGATGGCAGGTCCCGCGTTCGCCACGGCGCGGCTGTTCGGCAGGCCGGGTGTGCCGAGGTTCTTGGGCACGGGCAGGCGGGCGCCGAGATCGAGCCATGCGCCGCGCAGCTTGAAGAGCACCTCGGGAACGCCGGCGATCCAGCGTGCTTTGGCCCGGAGGGTCGCGGTGCTACCGACGGTGAGTCCGCTGGCGAGCGCGGTGCGGATGCTGTTGATGCCGGTGTCGCCGTCGCCTTGGCCGCGGATGTGGAGGCTCCGCGTGCCAGCGATGGGATCGACGGCATCGGCGCCGGAGGTGCTGTGGTTGCCGTTGAAGACCCAGCTGGTCGCCGCGGCGCCGCTGCCGGTCTCGAAATCCGGGTTCCGGACCAGATTGGTCACCGAGCCGTCGGTGGTGACCTTGAAGACCTCGACATCATCGACCAGCGCTTCACCGGTACCACCGAGCATCGAGATGTGCAGGCGGTTCGGCAGATAGTCGGTCGCGCCGTTGTCCAGCTTCCCGGTCGTCGAGACGGTGGTCCACTGGCTCTTTTTCGATTCATCGGAAGCCGCCCAGCTCGCGGCGCGCAACGGATCGGCGCGAGGATCGATGAGCTCCAGGCTGGACCCGCCGCCGGAGGCATACGGCCCCCAGCGAAGGCCGGTGCCGTAGGCCACCTCCGAGACGACGATGTGGATCAGGTTGGTGGAGAGCTCGCCAAAGGCGTTCGTGCTCACGATATCGTCCGGCTTGGCGAGCGCGACGTGGTCGCCGGAATCCTTGAGCGACCCTTTGTAATCGCCGCGCAGGTTGGCGGCGTTCAGCTGGGGATGGTTCCCCAAGAGGCGGGCGGAGTCTTTGGCGACCACGAGATAGCCGCCGGCGGGAACGGTCGTGCCGGTCGGGAACTTGAGGTCGATTCCGTCGACGAACCTCCATCCGGAGAGGTCGACGGTGGTCGTGCCGCGGTTGAACAGCTCGACGTACTCGTCCGCGGTGTCGCCGCTGATCGGCGCGTACATCAGCTCGTTGATGACGATGTCGTCCAGCCACCACGGGGCGTTCGCCGCACCGGGCGTGGGACGGTCGAGGCGGCGGAACGTATCGGCACCGTCGGGCGAACGGCCGGAGGCGACGCCGTTCTCCTGCGCGCCGAAGCGGACGACGTCGATCACGCGCGTCGCGTCGGGGTTGATCAGGAGGACGGTCTCGCCCGCGGCATCCAAGCGGAATCCAAGCTGCGTCTCATCGAAGGCCAGGAAGCCGCGCGCGGGGATGACGGTGCCCGGGGGCAGCCGGAATTTGTTGGTCGCCGGATCGTCGGTGAGGAAGCAGCCGCTGAGGTCGACCGGCGACGTGGCGCGGTTGTGGAGCTCGACGTAGTCCAGCTGCGGAAGGTCGGTGTGGGCGAGGACCTCGTTGATGACCACGCCGCGGTATGGATTGGTCGAGAGGGTCTCCAACCGTCCCGGCGAGCCGCCGACCGTTTCGCTCTGGCCCCATGCGCGGGCATCGCTCTCGCCGTAGCTCGGGTTGCGCAAGGCGAGCGAGTGCCCCGTGCCGTCGGCCGCGACGGGCCACGGAGCGCGGGTTCCGTAGGTCAGGTCGAGCTTGATGGCGCCGCTCGCGTCGGTGAGCCGCACCGTGTCGCCCGAGTTGCCGAGCGATCCGGTGAAGGGGCCGACCACGTTCGTGATGCCGTGGGCGGACTTCAACCGCTCCGGGTCCGATGCGACCACGACGATGTCGCCGGCCGGCAAGCGGAAGCCTCGTGGGAAGGTGAACTGCACGCCGCCTTTCAACTGCCATCCGCCGATGTCCTCGAAGATCGAATCGGCGTTGTGGATCTCGATGAACTCGAGCTCGCCGGTCGCGTCCGCGGTGGTCTTCGGATGGTACATCACCTCGGAGAACACGAGGCCCGTCCGGCGGCTGGTCGGTCCCATCGGCTCGCGGTCGCGCACGAACGGCACGACCGTCGTCGACGACGTGGCGCCGTGGTCGCGGAACTGGGCGGAGGCCACCGCCTTCGCGTCGCCGCTGCAGAGCGCCAACCCGACCTGGACCTGCGTCGGCAGCGTGACCGTCGCGGTGCCGAGCTGCGTCCAGGACTTCCCGTCGAGGCCCGCGAAACCGGTGAGCACGTTGCCGACGCGGCGGAGGCGGAGCCACGTCTGTGGATAGTTCACCGGGAATCCGCCCGACAAGGTCGCGGTGGTCGCGGCGGCGCCGGGGGTCGCGCGCGATTCGAAGAAGCAGCCCACCTGCGGCGATGCGCCGAAGATGCCGGCGAAGGCCGCGTTGGTGGCGAGCGAGCCCCGCACCATCAGGCCGGCGTGCAGGAACGGATCGGTCATCGTCGCCGCCGCGACGCGCACCTGGAGGTCGAAGTTGCCGTCGCGCTGTTCCCATGCGAACTGGAGCTGGTCGGCCGTCCCTCCGATGTCCGTTCCGCCGCCCGACACGTCGTACCCGCCTTTGTCGATCCGCCGGATCGATCCGCCCGTCGCACCGATGTCCTGCGAGACCAGCTCCAGCGCGAGGAAGGTGATCGAGCTACCGGCCGGGAGGGTGTTCGGCACCCGGGCCCGGTCCTGCACGCCGGCGGCGCGGATCGTGTACGTCGCACCGAACGTCACCGGAGTCGTCGTGAGCACGACGGTGTCCGGAGTCGGCCCGGGAGCGGCGCCGGTGACGGTCACACCGCCGTCCAAAGAGTAGTTGCCGGCGATGTTTGCTGTCGCCGCGGAGACGGGTTCGCTGAATGAGATCCGGACCGAGGTCGGTCCGAGGAAGACGCCCCCGAGCAACCGCGGCGGTGTGGTGTCCGGCAGGACCCGGAGCGTCGCTGCGGCGGAGACGACCGAGCCGAGCTTGTTGGTGACCGTGGCGGCGAAGGTCGCACCATCGTCGGTGATGGCGGCGGGGCCGAAGGAGAGCACCAGTCCGGTCTGTCCGGCGACGACCGTCCCGTCGCGCCGCCATTCGGCGGCGAAGATGTCGGGGTTCTTCACCGTCACGGCGAACGTGGCGATCCCGCCTTCGACGACGGTGGTGTTGGTCGGTTGCCCGGTGATCTCGGGCGCGGTGAACGAGGTGCCCCACGGCAGCAGATAGGTCGCCGGGATGGGGCCTTCGTCCTTGCCGTCGGGCCGGAGCCAGCGGACGGCCAGGTTGTCGCCGCCGCCGCCTTCTTTCTGGAGCGCGAGGACGTAGTAGGCCTTGCCCGCTTCCAGCGCGATCGGGGCCGATTTCTGCCCGGGGAACTTCGTCCATTCGCGCGCGCCCGTCCATTCCGACACCACGGCGATCTGGCGGGTCTTGGCCGGGGTCTCGTCGGTGCTGAGATACAGGACGCCGTTGTCGTCGGTGGCGATCCAGAAGGTGTAGTTGCCGGTGACCGGCGGGATGATGTAGCCGTGTATCCGCTGGCCATAGCTGTCGTCGAAGTCGCTCGGCGACTCGAAGAAGTCGGTGACGAAATTCGTGAAGGTCGGCGACTTGGGATAGATGGGCGCGTTGGTGAGCTCGGCGACCGAGTTGCCCCCGATGCCTTGGTACACTTCACGCAAGAGCGATCCGGCCCGGGCCGGCGCAAGCATGGCGGTGGCCAGCAGGAGTGCCGCGAGGATGAGGTCGAAGCGCCGATTCGGCACGAGTCGGACAGGGAACGCGGAGCTCATGGAAGGAAAGTGGAACGGAGGGTGGATCGCGCGACCGGCCCGGGCCAGGGACAAGGCCATCCCTCGGGACCTACCGACAGAGCAGGGCCATCGGTGGTGCGGTTTCATCATAACGAGCCGGCATGGAAGCAGGTCCCGGGCCGGGATCGAAACCGATTCCGCAAGAAACTCCATGGAAGCGGGCAACAGGGGGTGGTAGGGCTGCGCTCATGGGAAGCCTCATGATCCTGACGGGGTCTCCTCTGGTTCGCCGTTCAAAGCGGACCCGCCGCCGATCGGTCCGGCGGCGGTGGCGCGCCCGAAGTTTTCGACACCCAACGATTGAGATCATCAGCGGGCAGCACGAAGGAGCGGGGGAACCTCGTTCCGTCGTCCCCTCGGGTTCGTCACGGGTTCGGAGCGAGATCGTAGCGGTCCTGCGCTTGGTCGGATCCGGCACCGCTGGGTAGGGTGCCGTGTGATGGAACACGGCACGTCCGCTCCCTTTCCCGCCACGGTCCCTGATCCCCGGTCCCGCTCCGCGGCGATACCGAAGTGGCTGTGGCTCTTTTCCGGCGCCGCCGTTCTGGCGGCGGCCTTCGTGCTCGATCCCGCCGCGGTGATGGCGGTCACGGAACCGGTCGGGACCCCTCTCCGCGCCATCGCGGGCCGGTTGGGTTCGGCATTGGATTGGCCGTGGGTCCTGGGCTTCGCGTTGCTCGTGGCGCTCGTCGCCCATCTGGCGGGCAACCGTCCGATGCGGCGGACCTGGACCGCGGTCCTCGTCGCGGGCGCGATCATCGGGATCACCGCCACGACCGTGCGGAGCGTCACCGGGCGGACGCGTCCCGGCGCGGCAGTGGAGCAGGGATGGCACGGACCTTACCACGAGGGCCGTTGGCTGGTGGGCGTGCGCGACCACAACGCTTTCCCTTCGGGCCACACCGCGACCGTCGCCGGCATGGCCGCGCTGCTTCTACGCCGCCGGCACCGGATGGCCCCGCTGGCGGTCGCGCTCACGTTCTTGGTCGCTTGGTCCCGGATGGCGGTCGGCGCTCACCGGCTGTCGGACGTGGTCGCCTCGATGGTGCTCGCCGCCGTGCTCATCCGGCCGGTGGAGGATCTCTTTCCCGACCTCTTCTCGCGTCCGCACGGAAGCGACGATGCGGCTTCCTCGTCCGCCGGTCTGGACCGCCGTGGTCCGCTCGCGGCCGGGAACACCTGAGCCGACGAAGCGGTCGCCCTGGTCCGCCTGTCGGCCCTTGGCAGGCCGGCTCGCGGACGGAGACCTCCGCGGACGCTGGCCCAGCGAAGTCGTGCCAGCGTCGTGGAGCGCGCGAGTCCTCTCGCGCTTTCGGGCCGGCCGCGAGAAGGCGCAGAAGACACAAGGACCGCAGCGGCTCCTTCTGCGCCACCGGTTCCGTCCCGTGGCAGGACGTGCTTCCCAAAGCGGCAGAGGACTGCCGCAGTCCAAAACCTCGGGGAACTCCTCGCCGCCCCGGTGATCCGGACGCCCACGTCCGCGTGGGCCGCTGGCTGTGCCAAGATGGTCCGGCGCACGGGGTCGGGCACCCACGGTCCGGTGGCACGAACGGCCCCGAGGGGAAACCCGGTGAAGCGCCGCGCGGGCGGGCGAGGGCATCCGTTCCACGGCATCGTTCCGCCTGACCGCTACTCGGGTCTCGTCGCCGCCTTGGGCCGCATCGTGCGGAGACTTTGCAGATACTGCCGGGCCTGGGCGTTCTTCGGGTCGAGGCGCAAGGTCTCCTGGAACTCCGATGTCGCTTCAGCGATCGCGCCGGCCTTCGCGAGCGCCACGCCGTAGTTGAACCGGCCGGAAGCGTGGTTCGGCCGGAGCCGCGTGACCTCCTTGAACTCCGCCAATGCCTTGGCCATGTCGCCACGAGCGGCGTGCTCGATGCCGAGCAGATAGTGCGGCTCCCAATATCCGGGTTGCAGGCGGATCGCTTCCGCCAAGGTGGCCATCGCCTCGTCCACGTGCTTCTGGGCACCTTGGACGTGCGCGATCTGCACCAGGACACGGGGGTCCTCGGGACGCTGCTTCTGCACGGTCGTGAACTCCGCCAAGGCCTCGACGTAGCGTTTTGCCCGGAGATGGATCTGACCCCGTTCGATGTGGGCCTCGCCCAGGTCGGGTCGCAGACGGAGCGCCTCGTCGAGCGCCGCCATCGCTTCCGGGTCCTTCTGCTGGCGGGACAAGAGGCGTCCGGCCTGGAAGGTCCCGAGGTGATGGTGCGGCAGGAGCGCGGCGACCTTCTGCCATTCGGCGGTCGCCTCGGGCACGAGCCCGGCCGCTTCGAGGAATTCGGCATAGCCCTCGTGCAGGCGGGGATCGGACGGCCCCGCGGCGATCGCCTCGTCGAAGATCTGCCGCGTGCCGGCGACATCGGCGGACCGCACCTGTTCCCGCAGCCTGCGGATGGTGGCGACCATCGCGATGCTGCGGTCGAGATGGCTGAGCTGGTTGGTGAACGGCGCGTCGGAGAGGCGCAGGAGCATCGACTCGTAGGCGGCGAGACGGTTCCACGGGGTCAGCCCGAGCCGTCGCGCGCAGAGCTCGGCCGAGGCCCATCCCGGCGCGGCTTTCGCCGTGGTCGCGGCGGGCAGGTCGCGAGCGATCGGTTCGGCGATGAGCCGGGCGACGCGGTAGTTGCCGTCGAAGTTGAGATGGACGTGGTCGAAGAACAGCTCGTCGCCCGGAAGGTTGCCCGGGCTCTGCTTGGCGAGGTCGGCCTCGACATCGACCCAGCGGACTCCGCGGTCGGCGAAGCGCGCCGCCACCTCGCGGATATCCGCGTTCATCGCGCCGTCGGTGCGGAAGGGCAGGGCATCGGTGTCGCGGGCCTTCGCGAACAGTTCCCGTGCGCGCTGCGGATCCGCCGCCTGCACGGCGCATTGGCCGGCGCGGAACTGCAGCTCAGCGAAGAGCGGGTCCTTCTCCGCCGCTTGGCCGTAGAGCTTCGCGGCCTCGTCCCACTTCTGCGCGGCCTGCGCCCGGATCCCGGCATCGAACAGTTCCTTCCAGGCGGTGCGGTCGGCGGTGGCGGGCCCGCCGCCGTTCAACGATGCGAACGGCGAGCAGTCCTTGAGGTTGCTGGCGACGGTGCACACCACCGGTCGGGCGCCGGCGCGCAGACCGGTGGCGACGATGTCCTCCAGGTTCTTGCGGAAATGCGCGTGGACGATCTCGCGGCTCGCCGCATCGGGCGCGAGTTGCTGGCGGAGGAACATCTTCATGCCCTCCCACGCGACCGGCGGCTCGTCCTTGCCCTTCGCGCGGCGGGCGGCCTCGACCAGCCATTGGCCGAGACGCGTCGACCGGAGCGCGAGCGTGGCGCGGATGAACGGCAGCTGCGGGGCCTTGGCGCCGAAGATGGTGTTCGCGCCGAACGGCCCTTCCATCTCGTTGTTCCCCATGTACACGACCCACAAGTCGCCGTCGTAGCGGGCGCATTCGCGGGCGATGGGCAGGATGGCGTGGGAATTGATCGCCGTCATGGCCACGCAGACCACCTCGAAGTCGGTGCCGGGGAAGCGCTCCTTGAGCAGCACTTCCAGGAAACGTCCGAAGCCATAGCCCGGCTTGGGGTCGCCGAGCGCCGCCGATTCGCCGAAGAGGAAGATGCGGATGGATCCGGGCCGCTTGGCCGCGCGGAAAAGCACCGGTGCGGGGCTGCGCGCGACGGAAGCCGGGAAGAAGCGCCATCCGAACTTGTCGTTCTCCACCACCACGCGCTCGCCCTGGACCGTGCGTTCGAGCAGGAACGACGTCTCGTGGCCGCGCCCCGCCAGACGCAGCGCCGCCTCGGCGCCGCCGAGCAGCACCGCCGGCACCAAGGTCGCCGCCAGCAGACGGAACATCCATCGTCGCAGCGGACGGACGGGAGCGCCGGGGGCCGGCGCGACGGAGGGCTCAGGGCGATGGTTCAATGCAGTGATGCCTAACGGTTGGCCGCGCCCGCGGGAAGTTTGAAATCCGTGCGAAGGCGATGCGCACCCGCCTCGGAGGGACGAGTTCCACGGGGTCCTGCATCCTCCCGTCCCTCGCGCGGACGAAGATGGGGACTCGGCGACTGCGTCCCTCCGAGAAGATCGGAGCCGCGCCGGCAGCCACGTCCGCCGTTTTGGACCGCACCTAGGAGTTTGTCGGAATCAGCCTGTTTTTCGTCAAAACCATCAGTTTTTGGCCATCAAAAAACCCTCCCCGAAAATATCAACGCGCCATATCGAATCTTAGAGCATCGGATTTAATACGTGTGCGTAAGTCCGACAGGCTGCTAGGGCGTCGTCGCCGCTTTCGGTCACGCCGACGGACCGCCCAAGTGCGCCTTGTGGGGAGGATAGCCGGCCTCGTCGCGGGACATCGCCGGGTGGGGCGCGATCAGTGGCGCGGCCACGGCGAGCCCGGAGAACTCAGCCCTGTCGCCATCACCGCCGCGTGCCCCGGCTCAAGGACCGCTGCAGCGCATGGTCAGGCCCGCCGTCATAGCAGTTTGATGAGTTCGTCTGCCGTGATCTCGGTCTGGCGGAGGATGGCGCGCAAAGTGCCCCGGTCAATCTGCAGGTGGTTGGGAACGACGGTCTGCGCAAAAGGGTCGTCGAGCCGCATGATAATGTGACTGCCGTGCTGCCGCCGAACCGTGAAACCGAGTTTTTGGAGCGCGCGGACGACATCGGGGCCGGAACCTGTGGGAGCTTGCTCATACGGCCAGCAGGAGCGCGTCGAAATGCTCCTCTGGCACCGGCAGGCCGTCGTCCTGCAGGGCGAGCACGTAGCCCTCGATGGCCTCGCGGATGTTGGTGACGGCGGCCTCGCGGCTCTCGCCCTGAGAAATGCAGCCTGGGAGACTCGGGCATTCCGCCACCCAAAAGCCGTCTTCGCCGGGATAAATGATCGCTTGTCGCATGGCTGCAGGATGCCGGGCGCGTCTGAAAGCTCAACGCCGATGATTCGCCATCCCACGAAACGCGTGGCAGCGCCTAGAACCTCCAACACCAAGCCAAAGCCCTCAACATGACCCTCGTTCCAGATCAACAACTTACAGGCGCTGTTATTCAGGAGGCCGATTTGGTTTGGTGCTGCTCATAAAGATCGAGAAACACACTCCGGAAGCTTGGGATGAAGTCGGGAGTCAGCGGTCCTTGGTCACAGATGAAGCGATTGATGCCCGCGATCTGCCTGTAGAACGCGTCTCCGTCGGCGATGGCTATCGAGTCGTGAAGATGCCCATGAGCCCGGTTGCCGAGCGGATCGGCGAGAGCGACATGCGACTTTGGCGGATGCTTTTCCGCCAGGTGGATGCCGCCTACGCCCCCGCGGACCTCAGCTACGTGTGCCGTGTCGGCGTGGACGAGTTGAGCGTGCGCAAGGGCCACGGATCGGGCCGCAAGCCGGCAGGAAGATAGAGGGGATGGACCGGGGTCTCGCCGTCCTTTGCAAGCCTCAGATAGCTGAGCCCCTTGTGGCTACGAAGCAGCTCCACCAGTTCCCTTCCGCGGTTCCGGAGAGCCTTCGGTGGCTGACCGAACGCCAGGACGACCTTCTCGGCCTTCGCGGCCATCTCCAGGATCGCTGGGTCGTTCTTCGGGCCGATGGGATCGGACACCTCCAGCAGTCTGTCTTTGTCGGTGGAACGGTAAGCGTGGACGTTGCCGATGAGCTGTCCGCCGTAGCCCCAAGAGCGGGCAAACTTCCCCGTCTTGCGCAGGGTCGGGTCGCTATGGTCCATGCAGGCGACGCTGGGGTTCATGAGCAGCCACAGGACGAGCGGCTTGGACGGATCCCAGATCTCCCGAAGCTGGTAACGGTATCGCTGGCACTCCGAAAAGACGGCGGTGACGGTGGAATCGGCCGGCCATGCGGGGCGCACCTTGCCGCCGGGATCGTGGTCCGGAAGGGATGGGCTCATGGGGTCGCTGCGGGCGGGCCGCTCCGCCGTGTCCTGCTGGTGAGAAGTTTCTGCATCATGCCTTGCTGGAGGGCGCGGGTTGTCGCCGGCCGTTGCTCCAGCTCCGCCAGATCCATGTCCCTCTCTTTCCGCAAGGCTGCGATGGCGGCCCGACGTGGATCGATGAGGACCTTCATAACGGCGCAAGACGCCGCATCTCGGCGGCAGGCTTCAAGACTGGCTCATGGGTCTTGGATATCGGCATATCGGCGTGGCCTGGATACGTTGGACGCGACGGTGCATCGGGGCACGCGAAAACGTGGCCGCCGTGTCCGTCTTGTGTCCAGCGCAGCCTTTGGTTGTCGCAAACTCGCAAACTCGGCTTGCACCGATTGGAAGCCACCTTAGGGTCGCGCGCTCCGGATTTTGATACCTGAACGATGAGCACCGCCGCTTCCGACCTCGCCTTCACCGACACGTTCGCCCGCCGCCATATCGGGCCTGATGCCGCCGAGCAGTCCTCCATGGCCGCCCGTTGCGGATACCCATCGGTCGACGCTCTCGTGGATGCCGCCGTCCCCTCCCATATCCGTAGCGACCGGCCGTTGGACCTGACCGCCCTTCCGGGAGCGCTGAGCGAGTTCGATGCGTTGGCCCGGCTGCGGTCGGTCGCGGCCAAGAACCAGGTGTTCCGGTCGTTCATCGGGATGGGTTATCACGACACCATCACGCCGCCGGTCATCCAAAGGAACATCCTCGAGAACCCGGGCTGGTACACGCAGTACACGCCCTATCAGGCCGAGATCGCCCAAGGCCGGCTCGAAGGCCTGCTCAATTTCCAGACGCTGGTCACCGACCTCACCCAGCTCGACATCGCCAACGCCTCGATGCTCGACGAGGCCACCGCGTGCGCCGAGGCGATGATGCTCTGCCATCGCATCAAGGAGGCCGAGACCGCCGTGTCCGGCATCGCCAGGAACACTTTCCTCGTCGCCGACCACTGCCATCCGCAGAACATCGATATCGTCCGCACCCGGGCCGAGGCGCTCGGCATCACCGTCGTCGTCGGCGACTGGCGCGCGTCCGCGTTCTCGCCCGAGGTCTTCGGCGTGCTCGTGCAGAACCCGGCGACCGACGGTTCGCTCACCGACCTCACCGCGCTCTCGGCCACCGCCCATGCGGCCGGCGCGCTCGTGGTGGTGGCGACCGACCTGCTCGCGCTCACCTTGCTCAAGCCGCCCGGTGAATGCGGCGCGGACGTCGCGGTGGGCAGCGCCCAGCGCTTCGGCGTGCCGCTCGGCTACGGCGGGCCGCATGCCGCTTTCTTCGCGACCCGTGACGCGTTCAAGCGCCAGATGCCGGGCCGGCTCGTCGGGGTGTCCAAGGATTCCCGCGGCAAGCCCGCGCTCCGCCTCTCGCTCGGCACCCGCGAGCAGCACATCCGCCGCGACAAGGCGACCTCGAACATCTGCACCGCGCAGGCCCTTCTCGCCAACATGGCGATGGCTTATGCCTGCTACCATGGGCCCGAAGGCCTGACCGCGATCGCGCGGCGCATCCACACGTCGGCCCGGATCCTCGGCGCGGGACTGGAGAAGCTCGGGCTCAAGGTCGCGAACACGACGTTCTTCGACACGCTCACCGTCCAGGTGAAGAACGCCGCCGAGATCCACAAGCTCGCCGAGGCGCACCACATCAATCTTCGCCGCGTCGACGCCACCCACGTCGGCATCGCCCTCGACGAACCGGTCACCGCCGCGGAGCTCGACCTCCTCTTCAAGCTCGCGGGCCAGTCGTCCGGCCTTTCCGGAGGCCTGCCCACGGTGAAGTCGCTATCGGGTTCGATCGATTCTCCGGGCCGCCTCGAAGGCATCCCGTCCGGCCAGCACCGCACCTCCGGGTTCCTCGCGCATCCGGTCTTCAACCGGCACCATTCCGAGACGGAGCTGCTGCGCTATCTGCGCCGGCTCGAATCGAAGGACCTCTCGCTCTGCCACAGCATGATCCCGCTGGGCAGCTGCACGATGAAGCTCAACGCCACGGCCGAGATGTTCCCCCTGAGCTGGCCGGAGTTCTCCAAGCTGCATCCGTTCGCGCCGGTCGCCCAGACCCGCGGCTACCAGCAGATGTTCGAGGAGCTCGAGCTGTGGCTGGCGGAGGTGACCGGTTTCGCCGGCGTCTCGCTCCAGCCGAACGCCGGCTCCCAGGGCGAATACGCGGGCCTGCTGGTCATCCGCGCCTGGCATGCTTCGCGCGGCGAAGGACATCGCGACGTCTGCCTCATCCCGACCAGCGCGCACGGCACCAACCCGGCCTCCGCGGTCATGGCCGGCATGAAGGTCGTCGCCGTCGACTGCGACAAGGACGGCAACGTGGACGTGGCCGGACTCAAGGCCAAGATCGCCGTGCACCGTGCGGAGCTCTCGTGCCTGATGGTCACCTATCCTTCCACGCACGGCGTGTTCGAGGCCGCCATCAAGGAGATCTGCGCGCTCGTCCACGAGGCCGGCGGCCAGGTGTACATGGACGGCGCGAACATGAACGCCCAGGTCGGCCTGACCTCGCCCGGCTTCGTCGGCGCCGACGTCTGCCATCTGAACCTGCACAAGACCTTCTGCATCCCGCACGGCGGCGGCGGTCCCGGCGTCGGCCCGATCGGCGTCGCCGAACATCTCGTGCCGTTCCTGCCCGGGCACTCGGTGGTGAACCTCGGCGGCGAGGACCCCATCGGTGCCGTCAGCGCCGCGCCCTGGGGCAGCGCCAGCATCTGCACGATCTCGTGGATGTATATCGCGATGATGGGGGCGGCCGGCCTCACCCATGCCACGAAGGTCGCGATCCTCAACGCGAACTACATCGCCAAGCGGCTCGAGGCCCACTTCCCGACGCTCTACCGCGCGAACGGCCTGGTCGCCCACGAGTGCATCCTCGACCTGCGCCGGTTCAAGTCGGTCACCGCCGAGGACGTCGCGAAACGGCTCATGGATTACGGCTTCCACGCGCCGACGCTCAGCTGGCCCGTGGCGGGCACGCTCATGGTCGAGCCCACCGAATCGGAACCGCGGTGCGAGCTCGACCGCTTCTGCGACGCGATGATCTCCATCCACGACGAGATCGTGGAGATCGAGGAGGGGCGCGAGGACGCCAAGAACAACCTGCTCAAGAACGCGCCGCACACCGCCGACCAGGTGACTGCCGATGGCTGGGGCCGCCCTTACAGCCGGGAACAGGCCGCTTTTCCCGTGGACGGCCTGCGCGACTGGAAGTTCTGGCCCTCGGTCGGCCGCGTGGACAACGTCTTCGGCGACCGCAACCTCGTCTGCTCTTGCGCGGGCATGGAAGCGTACCTGCCCTGAACGGAGATGCCCGTGATGGCGGTCGCGGGACTTCGTCGGAAGACGAAGGGGCAGGGGATCCGCCCCCGGGTACCCCGAAGCCCATCGGCGCGCCGGCGACGCCGACAAATCCGTCGGCCTCATCGCGGTTTCGGCTTTGGGCGCGGTTGGCCGGACCTTAGGTTCAAGATATGTCAGCGAGACCCAAGGTGGCCGTCCTCGGCACCGGTTCACTTGGCAAAGAGCATGCCCGGATCTACGCGGAGCTCGCGAAAGCGGGACCCGCGGAGTTCGTCGGCGTGTTCGATGTCGATACCGGCGCAGCGCGCGCGCAAGCGTCCAAGCACGGCGTCCGCGCCTTCGCCAGCGTGGCCGAAGCCGCGGCGGCGAGCGACGCGTTGAGCGTGGTCACGCCGACCACGACGCACTTTGCGCTTGCCCAGGAGTTGCTCACCCTCGGGAAGCACGTCCTCGTCGAGAAGCCGATGACCGACAACGCGGCGCAGGCCGCGGCACTGGTGGCTTTGGCGCAGAGCCGCGGCGCGGTGCTGCAGGTCGGGCACGTCGAGCGGTTCAACCCGGTGTTCAGCTACCTGGAGCAGGTGGCCACCGACCCTCGGTTCATCGAGTGCCATCGGCTTTCACCCTTTCCGGCGCGGAGCACCGACATCGGTGTGGTGCTGGACCTGATGATCCACGACCTCGACGTCGTGCTGGCGTTCGTGAAATCGCCTTTGGTGGCCGTGGACGCGGTGGGCATCCCCGTGCTGAGCACGAGCGAGGACATCGCCAACGCCCGGTTGCGCTTCGCGAACGGCTGCGTGGCGAACCTCACCGCGAGCCGGATCAGCCCCGAACGCCTGCGGAAGATCCGGGTGTTCAGCGGCGGCGGCGCGGCGAAGGAGACCAGCTACATCAGCCTCGATTACCGCGCGCAGGAGGGCTTCATCTATCGGCTGGCCCGCGACGGAGAGAGCGAGAGCTCCTTGCTCAAGAAACTGTTGGCGTCAAAGGACAGCTCGTTGGTGAGCGAGTTCGGCGGCAAGAGGATCGTCCGGGAGCCGGTGCCCATCACGAAAGAAGAACCGCTCAAGCTGGAGCTGGCCCACTTCATCCAGTGCGTCGCAGAACGGCAGACGCCGAAGGTGAGCGGTGCCCAGGCGAAGGCCGCGTTGGACGTCGCGTTCGAGATCACGCGGCAGATCGCGGCCGCGGCGCCTCCGGCCTGACATCGGCTCGGGCCGGATGAGTTGCCCGGATCTTGGGAAGGCCCGGGCGCCGACCTCCGGTCAGGTCCGGTGATCGACCGAGGTCGATCCGGAGCCCGGCCCGATCTTGGCTGGAAATCGACGGGACCGCCGCGGGACCGGACTAAATGTTGTCCAGCGGAGACGGGTGGCTGTTCTGCAATTCGTTCCACCGCACCGATTGGCGCACCAAAGCGGCGCCGTTCTTGAGGGCCAGCTTGGTCTTGATGTTGGCGCGGTGGGCGTCGACGGTCTTGGGGCTCAGCTTCAGCTGCTCTGCGATGGAACGGGTGCTATGGCCTTCGCCCAAGAGCCGGAAGATCCCGAACTCCCGGTCGCTCAGGCGGTCGAGCATGAGGTCGCGGTTCGGGTTCGAGGGCGAGCGGCGGCCGAGGTTGCCGAGGAGCTCGGACGCGACGCGGTCGCTCACAAAGACGCGGCCTTCGGCCACCGAGCGCATGGCGGTCAACAACTTCTCCCCGCGGACATCCTTCATCACATAGCCGCGGGCACCCGCCCGGAGAGTGCGTTCGGCATAGAGCATCTCGTCGTGCATCGAAACGACGAGGACCGGTAGGTCGGCGTTGAGCGCCTGGAAATCTCTCAGGACTTCCAAGCCGTTGCGGTCGGGTAGGCCGAGGTCGAGCACGACGATGTCGGGCGACTGCGTGGTGATCATACCGATGGCGTCGGAGGCCTTGCCCGTCTCGGCGCAGACCACGAGATCGGACGTCGCGTTGATCAGCATCGTGAGTCCGGCGAGCATCAACGGATGGTCGTCGACCAGCAGGACGCGGAGCTTCCGGGTGGCGGCCGCGGTCAAAGGTGGCCGTGTCTTCAAGGGTTGGTCGATCGGTGCAGGCTCCGGCGCGGGCTCGGTCTTGGCGGGGGTCGGTCGCTGGGCCGAGAAGGCGGCGTGCTCACCGGCAGGCTGGGTGGCCGACACGGGGGCGAACGGCTTAGGACTAGATTTAGGCATAAAGGAAATTTGAGGCTGCGCGGCCGTTCCTACTAAACCGGTCTGCCTTAAGAAACAAAAAATTAAAAAAAAGCCTTAAGGAACCCGTTCCAGTCCCGCACCAAGAGCCGATACAATTTGGATGTATCGTGCTGCTGATGAATCGACCGGGTCAATATCGGTGACTCTTTCAGCCTTATCGCCCGGATATTCCTGCCAAGGTGGCCGCGTCAGAAATGCCGCTCTGCCGATGCGCTCCTCCGGATGCGGCCATCGGCCGTGCGGGGCACGCCGACCGCCTTGGGCGACGCATCGCACGGAACACCTAGGAGCGCAGAGAGCGCGACCCGACACACGCAGCCGAACCGCCTTGATCGCCACATATCCCGCGAGCTACGGTGACGTCACGCTGGTCGCGTCCACCGCCAGATCCTTCAGATGTGCCGCCCATCGGGCCTGCGCCGGTTCATACCCAAGGTCCGCCGCCGCTTGGATGTGCCCCCAACCCTTGGCCTCATCCTTGCCCACTCCGCGGCCGTCGATACAGCGGACCCCAAGATCGAACTTGGCCCGCAGACTTCCGGTGTCGGATTGCTCCTGCAAAAACTTCACCGTGGCCGCCTCGGCCGGGGAGATGGCGACGACCACCTTGTTGGTCTTCGATGCGGACTGGATGCCGGCCAACATGGCCACCACGACCGCCTGCCGGCGCGTCAACTCTTCCTCTGCTTTGCGCAAGTCAGTAAAGGCCATGACCTCGGCAGCAAAAACCGCCCTTTCCAGGGGCGATACCGGCGTCACCACCTTGGGACGCTTTCCACCGCTGACGAGATAGTAGTCGACCCGGGCAAGGCGGCGCACATCGATTGCTTCGCGGAGGGCCTGCCGGACCCGCACCAACGCCGGAGGTCCATGCGCTGGCGGCAGCGTGCCGACCCGTTCTGCCGCACCACAGGCCCAGCCGATACAAACTCAGAGCAAGAGCACTCGCATCTATCACCCTGTGATTCCAGCAAGCGGCTTGCAAGCCCCGCCCCCACCTTCCCACGCCCGCCTCCACGGCCGTCGGCCGGCGTCCGCCCGTGCGGAAAAGCGGCAGAGGAC
>Ga0209443_1000490_pt1 | contig 26809 bp, 21 predicted proteins | sample LauGreBMM110DCMD_2_FD_187571 | JGI IMG/M metagenome (GOLD analysis project Ga0209443, IMG submission 187571) | Freshwater lake microbial communities from Lake Michigan, USA - Su13.BD.MM110.DCMD (SPAdes) (version 2) | ecosystem: Environmental > Aquatic > Freshwater > Lake | place: Lake Michigan... | reverse complement strand
ATATTCAGTTTGCAATGAATAATTTAAAAGAGTTTTTACAATCTAAATATTATATTTATTCTGAAATAAAAGAAACGAAATTGGTTTCTGCCGATTTAAATATAGAGTGTTATCCAAACACGAACTTGAATATATCTATATATGATGCGTATATTTATTATTGTAAATATATAACTTCAAATTACCCATTTAATCAAATTGTTAGTAAATCATTTTTTGAAAAATATATATTTGATAACTTTAATGAATACATTATCGATTCCAAGTTTATGTCTATGAATTGGATTTATTTATAATTTTTGTACGGGGTTTAAATTATTTAGAGTTTGTATCATTTTGTAACAATTTAGTGTCGGATTTAGTGTCGGATTTAGTGTTATGTTCTGTAACCGCCTCTTCTATTTTTACATCTGTATCTAATTTTAATTCATTTCTAGATTTTTTTAATATATATAATAAATCATCTACATTTTCAATTTTATTTAAATCTGTATGAGTAATATTAATAAAATATTTGAGTTTATTTGATATATCTGAAGCATAAAGGTCTGGTATTTGAAATATTATATATTGTGTTGTTGTCTTTGGGTCTTTTGTATCTGGTTCGACTGCTTGGGACTGTTGGGCTGATGGGTTTTTTGTATCTGGTTCGACTGCTTGGGACTGTTGGGCTGATGGGTTTTTTGTATCTGTTTGGACTGCTTGGACTGCTTGGGTTATTTGGTTGGGGTCGCCGCCATATACTTTATGTTTATATCTCTTACGTTTATAAATATTCTTTTTGGTTATACGTTTTTTTTTAGTATTTATATTTTTTGAATATTTATATTTATGTTGTTTTTTTGAAAAGGTTCTTGTATTTTTCATAATATATATTATAATTATTTATATAATAATTATAATATAATCAATTACTATTAAAATAGATTTTACGATAATTTTCTACATATTTGTCTGAAATATGTTTATTATTGAATAAATCCAATTTTTGTTTCATATTCATTTTTTTTTTTTATTTTTGTCAGTTAGCATTGTTATTATAAAAAATAATGAATACATTCCACATTCACTATTACCTTTTTGATGATTATTTAAATAATTTTGATAAAATGAGAACTGGATTGGAATGCGAATATGTGAATTATTATATGGATGATTAATTTCTAATCCCTGTTTTACAATACGGTCTTTTAATGCTAATATTTCATTTGGGATTTTATCCCCCACACTATCAAAATATATAATTACTTGTTCTTTTACATCAATAAATAATGAAACCCAATGAGAACCACTTTCGGTATGTTTATCTAAATTAAATATTATACCAATTTTATGTTTTTTGTTTTGTAATTGTTCCGATAAAGAAAACTTACACAAATCTTTACTAACGCACTGGTCTCCTCTAGATAGAATGCGAGAATCAAAATCAATTGAAACTGGTCCAATAAATTTAAAACATTTATAAGCAGTTTCATATTGATGCATTACTTTTTCAATATCAATGTTAGATAACCATTCATTTTTATTTAGTTTCCACTTATACGGACTGTTTGGTGCAAACATATAGTTATGTATTGCGGTTCGTTCAGACGCAGATATATTTTTTAACCAACATACTTCAGAATCACACTGTTTCAGTTTTTCGTTTAATATACTCCATACGGCGTTTGGGTCGGTTTCTATAATTGGGTAATTTACATGTGTTTTATTATATTCATTTTTAATTTTCATTAAAATATCTACAGTAAAACAAGTATTATTATTAACTGTTTTGTTATTTACCATTGGACTGCAATTCATTTTATTACGATGTGCCTTTTGTTTTTTATATGTTGTTTGTCGTTGTTTTTGAATGATTTTACGTTTTGATTTATTCATTATAATATAATTATATAAAAAATTGTAAATAAAAAATAAAGAATTAACTATTTTAATTTATATATGTTTTTTCCAAAAAAAGAGTTTGAATAATTGGATGTTTTTTTAGGCAGTACAACATTTTCATATGTTTCGGGTGAATAATTATTATTTATATTTTCAAATAAAACATTGGTGTCATCGTAATTCTCATTTAATAATTTCATTTCTTCCAATTCAAAATGTCTTACGCACCCTTTAATATAATTATCAAATGATTCATTAATTTCACGCGAAACTGTTTTATCGGGATTGTCTAATAGGTCGTTTGTTAAATTGAATATTTCATTATAATACCGGTTATATTTATCCAAGTTGTTTTGCGTTTCATTATATTTTTTGGGGTCTACTAAAGACAAACACTTTTTATATTGAGACCGATTTGTTAATAATTCCAATGTTAATTTATCATTTTCAGATAAATTATTTATGTAATAGTTAGCATCATTATTACTATGTCCGCTAACGGTATTTCCACATTCGTTATTATTTTGAGTTAATACTATTTTTTTCAAATTTTCAGAATCATTTTTTTCAACATTTTCGTATTTTTCCATGTAAGTTAATATAATTATTATGTTTATATAATATTCATATAAAAATAATATGTTTTTTATACTAAATAATGATTGAAAAAAGCGTATTAATTTCATATTCAACCCCGAATTATAACAAATTGTTCCACGATTACTACAGTTCAGCGATTATCGTAGGATTCTCCAATATAATTCATAAATTAGATGACAATATAAACATCGACTTTAAAATGGGTGGTGAATATCAATCCGATTTATGGTATTATTGTATTGAGCAAAAATTACTTCATTTAATTCATACATTACAATTATTTATAGAAAATGATAAAACTACACTTCCTCAATATTTTATATTTTCAGATTGTGATATTGTATTTATTAAAGAAAATAAATTACAATGGGTTGTTTTAGAAAATTATATAAATACAACTCCTCACGATATTTATTTTATGCGAGAGTTTTCAGTAGAAAACGCAAATGTTGGGTTTTATATTATTAAAGCCGACCGAATACATGCCATATTATCTTATTTTATCAACATACATCAACTTTTTTTAACAACCAGTAAAACAGAAATGCCTCAAGGCGACCAAACATTAATTAATAATACTATTTTTAAATTAAATTATGGGTATATTCCAATTGATTATTATGTTTGGGGAAATTGTGTATGGAACCTGGCAAAATCATTATTTCATCACGCGGTTAATTGTAAAAATATAAATGAAAAACTTACTCAAATCCAATACATTCGCAATGTTTTTTATAATTATTATCAAAATCATAGAAATAATTCGAATAAATACCAAATCGTGGTGTCTAAATATAATGAGAATGTTAATTGGACGAACTATTTATGTAATCATATGGATATTATTATTTACGATAAATTGGATAGTAATACTATAAACACACACAATATATTACCAGTATTAAGCAAACAAATAAAATTGCCGAATGTTGGTCGAGAAGGTCATACTATTTATTATCATCTATGTAGTATTTACGATTCTCTCTTATCATTATCTCCACAAGAACTATCCAGTGAATATATCATATTTTTACAGGGAAATCCATTCGACCATTCCCCAAATTTATTTGAAAAAATACAACAAATACAAAATCGAAGTGAAAATGTGGATTTTGAATATTTAAGCGAACTATGTGATAATTCAAATTTTTTAAAAGAAATACAATTACATTGGAAATGCTACAATATACATAACACCTATAATAAAATATTTTGTGATAATAACGCGAATATGAATGAAGAATTTTATTTTTGTGAAGGAGCTCAATTTATCGTTTCTAAAAAGGCAATACTAAAACATAGCAAACGGTTTTATCAGAATATTGTCTCATTATTAGACCACGATATTGACCCAATGGAAGGATATGATATAGAACGATTTCATAACATTATTTTTAATAAATAGGTATTATAGTTAATTTTATTTTATTTATTAAAATGGTTTTCGCCGAATTGTTATTGGTTTACGCGGTTTAGTTGGATTCATTTCCTTTTTTCGCGTTTTTGCGTCATTTTTGCGTTTTTTTTCTTCTTCTTTTTTATATTTTTCAGCCATTTTTGCGTCATTTTTGCGTTGTTTTTCTTCTTCTCGCTTTTGTTTTTTTTCCATTTGTTCGAGTTTAAGGTCTTCTTTTATTTGTTTTACTCGCAATACTTCGGCGTTTTTATTATCCAGTTCTTCTTTCATTGCGAGTATATCATTATCAATAATTTCGGAATATTTATCCACTAAATTATTAATTCTCTGGTTTTCTATTTTTTTAGAATAATTTCCCTGTTTTCTTAATGTTTTATTTAATTCTTTTTCTCTTAATTTAATATCTCGTTCTAATCGTACATTATTTTGAATGACTTCCTTTAATTTTGTTTTTAACCGTTTGCTATGTTTATTTTTATCTTTTTGAATCGTTTTTTTGGTTTTCGTCCATTCTACAATTTTTTGTTTTACATATTTGCGTCCTTTCGCCATTAAGTTCCGTTGGGTGGTTTGTTCGGTTGCAATATTCATTTTTACTACATTACGTTCCAATTCAGATAATTCGGTTCTTAATAAATCTTTTAATTGTTTTATACGATTTTTGTATGTTTGAATACGATTTGAAACCTGAAATTGTATATTACTTATATTGTCATCATATTCTCGTATTTTATCAGAATATACTTTAATATCACTATGTTTTTCTATGATATCATTTAAATCCGCGTTTTGTGTTATTTTTTTACCACATTCGTATTTTAATTTATAGTACATTGATTTTTTAAATGTATTAAAGTCCTCTGGATGAATTGATATATTTTCTTTAATATTACTTAATTCAGTTTTTTTCAATAGATTTTTATTTTTAATGTTTTCACGTATTTGTTTAATATTATCGCGTATTTCTTTCACTTCTAACTTTGCGTCTTTTAATAATTCTTTAATTTGTTTATTTACTATTTTTGTACACTGCGTTTTAGCCTTCCCTTCATATTGACTACATTTATTTTTTAAAAAACCGAACTTACTCATATCTAAATCACCTAAATCGGAATCCAATTTATTCAAACTATCTTTTAATTGTTCTTTTAATACGGGTATTTCACTTTCTAAGTATTCTCGGGTATATTGTTTATCATACTTAGAAATATCACGCGTATTTTTTATGATAGGTGAATATATATATTTAATTACTGGTTGGGCGAATTGACGAATATCCTTTTCCCTATTTAAATAACTTATATATCCAGCAATATCATTTAAATATTCAGATTTGCCTACATTACTAAATGTTCCTTGTTCGTTTAAATATTTGTCTGAAAAATCTTCAAAAATAGTAGGCATTTGTTCTTCGAATGGTTTACACAAATTTAATAATTTAATTAATTCCATCGGATTATTTGTAATTGGTGTAGCTGTCATTAATAATAACTTTACTGAGTTTACACCAGAAACATTATATGAGTTCATAATTGTTTCATGTAATATTTTCATATTTGGTTTTTCAAGAGTACTCATCCCCCCGATTTCGCTATATAATTTATGGGCTTCGTCTATAATTAATAATGTTTTTTGTAATGGGTCGGTTGCTCCATTTTTTTTAACTAACGCCTGATACATTTTATTTTCTTTACTAACTAAATTCGTAAATTGTTTATAAGACATTGGGCGTATACTCCACGATTTACTAAGCAATCTCATACGTTTTGTGTTCTCTTTCGGAATTACGATTTCGTTATTTATCAGTTTATTACGAATCGTTTCATTACATACTTGTTCGAACATATTTTTCCATATATCATTTTTTAAGGTTGTCTTGGTTACCCATAATATAGTATACCCTTGCTTTTCAAATGTAGTAGTTGCTGACGCGATTGCGGTACAAGTTTTTCCAGTTCCTACACTATGATATAATAACATTCCTTTAATGGGATTTTCTGGTGTAAAAAAATGACGTATAAACTCCTGTGTTGATGTATATGATACGATTTCAGGTTTATTTTCTATTTGTCTTTTAGTTGCGGTTTCATTTTTATAAACACATAAGTTCTCCACTTTAAGATTTTTCCATTCATAATTTTTAAAATAAGTTTGGATATATTCTTTCATATCATTATAATGTAATCTACTTGCTAATACTGGCGGAGAAGCTGGCGAATGTGGTTGTATATATAAGTCTGGTTGGTTTTCTTTACGTATTAATTCATTTACTACTTGTAAATTTGTATTAAGTGGGTCAGGCTGTATAATAAACCGTTTACGTCGTTTTGGACCACCGCCTACTTCATTATTATCAATATCATTTGGATTCATAAAATTATGCATTTGATGATTTAAATCATAATCCACCGAACCTTGTATAGAAACATTCTCTAAATCATGCTGAAAGTTTAATAATCGAAAATCAATATTCATGGTTTTTAAATATAAATCAAACGCACTTGTAGAGTTTACAAACGAAGATGATAATTGTTCGGGTATTATTAAATCATATATATATACATTTAATTTCCAACCTTGTGCGGGATGAAATACTAATCCTTTTTGACCGCACCGACGTGTTCCCCGACCAATCACTTGTTTATGGTCGGCATCAGTAAGCATAGGTTCAAAAATATGTATATATTTAATATCAAATAAATCAATACCTTCTTTATATCCACTATCCATAACAATAATACGAGCAAGTTCTCCGTGAATATTATCGGGGCGTTTATTAAAGTTTTTTAAAATATTTTGTTTTAATTCAACACTAATTGATTGATTAAATACATTTGTAGATGATAATAAATAAAAATTGTTATTACGATTATTTAGTAAAACTTCATTCGATATAAAATTAATTTTTCCATAAGTAATTTTAATTTTTTCTTTAGGTTCTCCGTTTTTATCATTATCATTATCATTATCATTATCATTATCATTATCATTATCATTATCATTATCATTCACCACTTTTTTATTAGTTTTAATATTTTTAATATCGGCAGTATATCCTAATTTCATACCTTTAGCAATTAATGCGGAAGAAATTAATTTAGCACCGTAAGAACCTATTTTAATTTCTGAAAATATAAAATGTTTAAATAATTTCCCGTGTTTTTGCATATCAGATTTATCTAATTTTTCAATTTGTTTTAATAACGTGTCTAATTTGGGAGATTGTATTTCCAAATTATTAAGTAATTTAGAAGGAATAAAATCGCCACTATCAAACTTATATGCGGATGAGTTTTGATTTAGATTTGTTTTTTTACGAAGACAAGTTGTGTCAAATATTTCCATTGTGTCTGTTTTTAATAATTCTTTGTTTTTATTTTTAACTAATTCTAATAAACTGTCGTTTAATGGGATACTAATACTATTCGTACTACTATTAGATGATAATGATAATGAACTATCTATAGAACTCATTGTATATATTCTAAATATATTTTATTACGACTCTTATATAATATCTATTTATAATATATAATGTCTTTAGACGGGTCAAATCTAGGGGGGGGTAATTTTAACGGATATTCTCCAACACAAACAATAAATAATTATAAAGATAGCGAACAAACCATGACTAGAACGATATTACGAACAGGTTGGAATACTCAATACGCAAATAAGGTAGTTAATGGAAGAAATCGTATTATTACACCATTTCGAGCAGTAAATAACGCAGGAGACTTTTTATCTCGAACGAATTATTCTTGCGGAAAATTAAATCCGACAAGTTGTGATAACTCAGGAATTCCGCCGGCAGCGTGTAATACAAAATATGTTTACGATTCATCGGATTATATTAAGTTTCGAAAACAACAAGCAGTAAACCGAACTTATAATGATAAAAGTTTTGGCGGATATAACAACGCATCTTATGTTGCTTTAATGGCGGTTCGTCGTAGGTAATTATACCAAAAATTAATATAATCCCCATATCGGAGATATTATTTTATTATAATCAATATTTGTATTTTCATTCATAACATCGAATACATTATCTGAGTTTTTATGAAACAGTTTAATAAAACGCGAAACATTTGATTGATAATCACAAATACATATATTTGAGTTTGCTACTATATCAATTCCTATAATCATAGTCATTGTATGATTATATATTTCATCTGGATTCATTTCGTTTACTGCTTTTGTATTTTCTAAATTATTTTTAATTGTATTCAAATAATCTTGATTATTTTTGGGTTTACTTATATTGGAGTTTAAAATGGATGGTTTTAGGTTGTTATACACAATAACACCTGTCATATTTTTATCACATAATGTTATTATTTCTAGTTGTAATTGCCTTTCTTCATTATATTTTTGTAAATCTATATATGTATTATAATCATCTGTTTGTAAAAAAATAGTTTTACAATTTGGATTTTTTTTTAACAATAACTTCAAATAATCATCTGTTTGTAAAATAACACTTTCAGCAATTAATTTATCACCTCTACGAATAAATATAGAATCATACTTTTTATTTAATAGATTTAAACGTTCTTTTGTTTTTTGTATTTCATGTATCGTATTTTCATTATAAATATATAATTCAGGTATATTGTGTTTATAATCTTTAATTGGGAACTCTTCCAATACTGTAATATAAACTACTTGTTGTGTATCAACGTCATCGTTATATTTAAGTTCTATATTCTTAAAATAATCAGTCCAACCATGTTGTTTCTTAAATAACCAATTTTCAGAATCTATTTTAAAGTTTTTTTTATGTTTTTTACAATATATATAATGGTTTAACATATTTAAAAATCCTGAATAAAAACCTGAAATAGAATTAGGAAGAACGCTTATAACGTTTTTTTCATTTTCAAAACGTTCTGTATATATATTTAATAATAAAATAATAACATTAATTACTAATATAGTAGTTAACATTAAAATTATTTTGTAAGTGTTTATTAATTTCATTATAATATATTATAATGAAATATTATATATTACATCAATGCGAGCATGTCAAACATGTAGTTCCTTTCATTTATACATATGAGTGTATAAATGAAATCATCAAAGATGTAAATAAACGAAATACTATTACAAATAAATAAAGTTTTGTAAATATTCTAAATATAATGGTGGTAAATTATCATTGGATTGAATCGAAATCTTTTTAGAATTGTCTATTTCATGTTGAATATTAACCGCATCGGGGTACCCGCACTCTACATGCGAAAAGTTTAAATATTTGTTTTGAATAAAATTGACATCTCCAAAATAAGATAAATGCCAACCGCCATTCTTTATAAATAATATATCCGTATGATTGTATAACCGAAACTCGGATAAATATAAACGGAAATCTTCAATATTCATATTCGTATAGTATTTATATGACATTATATACGGATGATACCATTTTTCGGATAATTTATTATGTAAATTATAATAATACAAATCCATTTCCAATTTGTAAAAATCTAAATATATATTGGACGATTTAATAGTATTTAATATTTGCGGATTTACAATTTCGTCTAAATCGGATACTAGAATAAAATCTTCAGGTTCAAGTTGTATCGTATCAAACGCACGACAAATACAATGTCGTTGAACCGCTTCATTCATCCATTGTTCCCCGTTTTCATGATAATCATAATTTTGAAATGGTTTATTATTTTTATAATTAATATTTGGATAAATATAAGGCAACTCTACAATAATATGAATTATTTTTTCTTTAAACTTTTCAAACAATTGGATATTATCTTTAAAAAATAATGGTTTTGGTTTTCCGACATACGTTTGGTTTGCTTCGACTAATACAAAATAATCAACGTAATCATTTAATACATTCAATCTATATTTTAACATTTCTAATTCATTATAAAAAGTAAAACAATCTATTATTTTCATATGTATAAAATATAATTTATAATTTTATACATATTTATACATAATATTTTCTCACGATTGTATAAGTATCGTTTAAAATCCGGGCGAATCTGTAAATATTTGTGGCGTAGATAAACTATTCATATTACGACTATTCGTAACCACATTAAATAATTCAGTAATTGAATTATCAAAATAAAAATACAACATTGTAATAAATAATGAACTAATAAATACACTTACCATATCACGAACAAATATTTTTAACGGTTTGATTTGTTTATCTATTAATTTCATTTCTCCAAACTTTACCAACCCATACGTACACGTAATTAAAATAGACAATACAATTACTTTTTCCATATTTATATGTGGTATCTTCTAAATATTATACATACACAAATATTTATCATGATATTAACGCAATTCTTCAAAATCTAACATAGGAACTTCTTTTGAAACAGATGGACTTGTATAATTTAAATCTACAACATCCATGTTATCTAAATCAATATTATCTTCGAATATTTTAATATTATCATTCACATTAAAACCGTCATTTTCAGTTTCTTCATCTAATTTACGTTGAATTGCTCGTGCGGAACTAATTTCTTCTAATCGCTCAATTGTTTTTGGCGCGTTAATACTTTCTACTGTGTTTGTATCATTTAATACTGAATCAATATCATTAAAAGATAAACGAGTAATTACATTTTCGTTATCTATGTTTTTAATTGATGGAACAATTTCGGGAGGAGGGGAGGAAGGGTCGATTGTAATTTCGGGTTGAACTAAAGAGGTAGATGTTTCGGGAGTGGTCGTTGTTTGTAAAATAGGTTCTTCTACATTTTCAATAAAAACCTCTTCTTCTTGTTCTACAGATTCGTCTAAATATGCCCGAATAATAGCTTCAGTCGGAATACTTTCGCGAATAGTCATTAAAATACATTCTTGTATAATAATTTCTAATTCACGATTATTTTTTTGAAGTTGTAATGGCGATATATTTTTTTCAAATAAATAAATATTCATATATATTTTACGAGCAGAATGAATATATATTTTATGAATAAAATGGTCTAATTTAGGAATAGATATATCTATTTTTTTTTGTTTATTTCCTACACGAATACACGTAAGTACTTTCAATTGAATAATATGAACGCATGTAATTAAGTCCTCTAAATAATTACATCCACTGCGTTCAATAATTCGTTTTCGTTCATCTTCTACAATAATTGAGTTCCATTTAGGAACTCTGCACAACAGATTTTGAAAAGTCATTAAATATTTCGATATTTCGTCGTTATCTATACACATGTTCCACGATTCATTAAATATTGACCGAAATCCTTCTATTACTAAAGGAGTAAAAATTGAAACTAATCGACTACACCATTCATTTCGTGATTCATTTAAGTTCGATATTACAAAATCGTCCATATATATTATATTTTAATTATTTTTAGATATTCGAACGAAAAAAAATACAATCTAACATATATAATAATAATAATTTTTCAAATCTAAACTCAGATTTTACTTTATAAAAACACATTTGTATATTTGAAATACATTCATCATTCCAATTATTGGATTTTTCCACAAAACACATTAAATCTAATGTGGAAAGTCCATTTTCATAAAAATCGGTGGATGTGTTAATCATATTTATATGTGTTAAATGTAATTTAGAATTGGTAATAAATGGTTCAATGAATTGCGCTACTAATTTGTATTTGTCTTCTTTATATTCGGTGAAATTATATTTTTGTAAAAGATTATACTGATACAAGTTTACTACTTTGTTATCCACAATATATTCGGGAATATATATTTCACAAAAACGAGACAATATTGGATTCAATAATTTATGTTTATTTTCTACAATTATAAAAAAACGAGTATTATAACTATACAATTCGATAGAACGACGAAGTGCGGACTGGGCGTCTATTGTTAAATAATCCGCATTTAATAAAATAATCGTTTTAAAATTAATACCAGAGTTCGATTGTATGTTAATTTTAGCAAAAAACTTTAATTCTTCACGTATAAACTTGATTCCTTTAAAATGCGCACAATTTACATACATTACATTTGTTTTTATTTTATAATTATCATTTTTATATATTTTTTTTAAAAAATCAAATACAATTGTGCGTTTTCCTGTTCCAGATGGACCATGAAAAATAATATGTGGTATTTTATTTAAATGTAAAAAATTATTTAGTTTTAATTGTATGTTTTTATGTATAGGTAATATCTGGGATTTACGCGATATGTTTTGATCATTGGTTGGATTACGTTTGGTTTCATCCTGAATGGTGTATGACGAATTATTTATTTCCATTATATAGTCGTTTATAATTACTATTACTCATTTACAATGTTTATATATTTTATTTATGTTTTATTATTTGCATTTGTTTTGTAAATAAGAATCGTTCATGATACATTGTTTTTCGTTTTAAATTACAATGTAAACACGCAATGACTACATTTGTATTATTATGACCGTATTCATTATCAATTCTTTCTAACGACCATTGTTTCGGTTCTCTTACATTTTCATAAATAATTTGTACTTTTTGATTACAATAAAAACATTCCATATTACATTCTATTAATTTCTTTAAAATATAATTCAACGATACAAACTCTTCACTATTATATTTATTTTTTTTCATATCTTGATAATAATATCCATATATTTTATTTTTTAAAAACTGTAAAACAAATAAAAGTGTATTCGATAATTTGGTATTATCATTTATCAAAAAATCATTAATTTGTAGTATGGTTTTCAATTGATTTTCAAATGAAAAATCGTGTTCTTCAAAGTTCCATCTTTCATTTTTGGTCACGAGTCGTTTATTTAAAGTTTTTTCAGTTTTAATAATTTTATTTGTTTGGTCGTTTAGTGTGATACGTTTTTCCATAACATACTATATATTATATTTATATATTATTATATATATAAATAAAAGAAGTTAAATATTACTTTATATATATATATAAAAGATAATATAATATGTTTAATAATGCTACTGAACCCGCTATATTAAATAACATTAATCTTATTAATATTGATTCCCATATAATTAATACTAATAATCAAAATAGTAATCAAAATAGTAATCAAACCGCAAAATTATATAATAAGTTTATGCCGAATAGTGAAAATACAAAAATAGGACATAATGTAATGACTTTAAACACATTGGATAACATGTTGGAAAAAGAAAAAAACTTTAATAAAACTGATTCATGGAATAAATTAGATAAAACCGTAAAAAATCAAAAATTGTATATTTTTGCGGAAAAATACGGTAATGAAAATCATCTTTCAATAAAAGAAATTAAAATGTTAAAATTGTTTTTAAACGATTGTTTAGAAAAAAATAAATTACAAAAAACAAAACAAATTGTATATAATAAAAATACGAATGAAATTACCAGTATTCCATCTTTATTTTTTAATACAACCACTCATATTTTTACATTAAAAAATACAGACCCCAAACGCGTTTCCGCATTAAAATCCTTAACTCCTAAGCGATTACATAATAGTTCATGCTCAAATACAGACGGATTAACAGACGAAAAAGAATATAATTGATATATGATATTTATTTATAACTTATTTCGGGTTATACGCTTATTACGAGAGACAATATGCGTTTTCAATTATAATTGCAATTATAATTGAAAAATTGATGTTCATCATTATTTTATTTTACATATATAAACAATCATTAATATAATATATAATGAATACAACTATTGAAATAAATAATACGATTGAAGATTTTTCGGACGATACCGATTCAAATACTTCTTATTCATCTGATACTTGGATAAATACTATTACAAATTCAGAAATCGATGATTGTTGTAAAACAATTGAAGTAATAATAGAAGATTATGTTTTGAAATATATTTACAAAATGTCCTCTCCGAACTTTTATATAGAAATACATAAAGAAATTGCCGAAAATATATTTAATTTATTATTAATATCCGACAACTGCGAAGAGTTTGACTATGAAGAAATAGAAGAGTTAGTACGAATCGTTTCAAATTATTATTTTGAGAATAATTCACAAACTATTCCATTAAGAAGTATTAAACTCATAGACAATCTACCTATTATTAATAAAAATACAAATATGGATGTTTTACAAAAACAAATTGAAAAATTAAAAAATATTAAACTCATCAAACAACGAACTCCTGAATGGTATTCATTTCGTAATCAGTTAATTACCGCAAGTAATATTTGGAAAACATTAGGTACTCAATCTCAAATAAATAGTATTATATATGAAAAATGTAAAGCATATAGGGATTATTTACAAATTGTAAATACTGAGAATGATACCAGACAAAATCCGATTATTGTAAATGAGAATACAACCACCATAAACATAAATGGACCTTTACATTGGGGTGTTAAATATGAACCCGTTTCTATAATGATTTACGAAAAAATGTTTAATACTAAAATAACAGAGTTTGGTTGCGTTCAACATAGTTTGCATAATTTTATAGGAGCGTCACCGGATGGTATTAATACAGATATTCAGTCTCCATTATATGGAAGAATGATTGAAATCAAAAATGTATTTAATCGAGAAATTACAAGCATTCCAAAAAAAGAATATTGGATTCAAACCCAAGTTCAAATGGAAACTTGCGATTTAGATGATTGTGATTTTATAGAAACGCGATTTAAAGAGTATTCTTCTGAAGATGATTTTTATAATACTTCCTTACCATTCAAGAATAAAACCACCCCACAGTTTAAAGGTATTATATTATATTTTATTAAAAAATGTATTAAATCCGCAACAATAACCGATAGTAACGCAAACTCTTATAACGAACCACATTATGTATATATGCCTTTACATATTGTTTTAAATCCAATAAATGTAAATGATTGGATAAATGAGGTATGTTTAAAAAAAGAATCTGAATATATATTATTTAATACTATATATTGGTGGTTAGATGAAATATCTTGCGTATTAATTCAACGCAATCGGTTATGGTTTCAAAGTGTGTTTTCGAAAATAGAAACGGTATGGAATACGATTCAAAACGAACGCGTCGTTGATGAGATAAACGTATCATTAAATAAACATACCGTCGTTCAAATACAACCGTCTTTACATAAAAAAACATCTAAAACGAACCATGCGCATAAAATATGTTTAATTAAATGTGATAATTTTGGGAATGCTATATGATAACTAAAATACGTAATGATAGCTTAGATGAATATCATAATTATGATACATTTATCAACGCATAGTAATATAGCGGTTCGTGAATTATTAATTATAAAATATAATGTAATCATTTTTATATAATTAAATAATTATATAAATGAATATAAACGCAACCTATTATATATATTAATTAATAATCTGTATAATACAATTGCCGTTTTTATGAGTGCGAAAATAATCAATTCAAACAATACTGAAAATAATGAAATGTATGTGTCTAAACGAAATGGAGAGTTAGAAATCGTTTCATTTGATAAAATATTAAAACGAATAAAACGCATCGGTCAAGAAGTTTATATAAAAATTAATTATACTACACTTACTATGAAAATTATAGACCAATTATATAATAAAATATCTACTACAAAAATAGATGAACTCACCGCCGAACAATGTGCGAGTATGTCTTCAATATCACCCGATTATAATACTTTGGCGAGTAGAATAATTATATCAAACCATCATAAAAATACAGAACCATCTTTTATTAAAGTAGTCAATCAATTATATAATTGTGTCGATAAACACAATCAACACTCTCCGTTGGTTTCAAGACAATTGTTCGAGTTTGTAACTAACAATGCGGATTTATTGGAAACCGTATGTAATTATAATAACGATTATTTAATTGATTATTTTGGATATAAAACATTAGAACGGTCATATTTAATTCGCAAGAATAATATTGTCATTGAACGACCTCAACATATGTGGTTGCGTGTAGCAATCGGTATTCATTCTACAAATATTCCAAAAATACTAGAAACCTATAATTGTATGTCTTTAAAATATTTTACACACGCAACCCCGACACTATTTAATGCTGGAACACCACATCCGCAATTAAGTTCTTGTTATTTATTAGCTATGGAAAGTGATAGTATTGATGGTATTTTTAATACATTAAAAGATTGTGCTTTAATTTCAAAATGGGCGGGAGGAATCGGATTACACATTCACAATGTACGAGCCACGGGTAGTCATATTAACGGCACAAATGGAAAATCAAATGGTATTGTTCCAATGCTACGTGTATTTAATAATACCGCAAAATATGTAGACCAGTGTATAACCCCTGATACAATCGTGTATACTAAAACCGGTCCGATTCCTATATCTAACTGTGTTTCCGGAATTACTGAAGTGGTTATTTATACCGGATTATTTGAAACAATTGAAAAGGTATTGGAATATTCATATGAAGGTCCAATGTTGGAAATTAATATATTTAATAACGAAACCAATTTTTTACCATTAAAAATAACCCCCGAACATCCAATCTTTTGTGTAAAAAAATATGTAAATCAAGGAGCACACGTTTTAGAAAATGATTTACACCGTAGGCTTTGTCGAATGGAATGGATAGAAGCTAAAAATATAACGATTGATGATTATATAGTCTATACAATGCCAAAATATGAAGAAGATTTTATTGAATTAACAGATAATGTTAGTCATATATATGGAGTTTTATTATCTGGATATATTATTACTGAAAATATAAATACTTCGGATTTACAATATAAAAATATGATTTTTGATAAGAACCATTTCTACATCATGCATAAATACGCACAAATACAATTAATCTCCCAATATTTATCCGATAATTTTATAACTTATATCATTACCAATATTCAACCAAATGAAAAAATTGGACTATTTATTATTTCGTGGCGTAAAAACAACAATATTCCATTTCGAACAAGTGATTTTATAAGTAGTCGTAATAGTTCTCAATACGCGATCGGACAACGATGGTTGTATTTACCCATCAAAAAAATCTATTTAATATTATCTGGTATGAATAGTTTTATATCTCACCCAGATATTGCGAGCTACATTTTTTTTATGAATTTACGATTAGGGTATATTTACGATTCGTTGTTTTTAAATAAAAAACAAATTAGTATTCGTTATAAAGATTATCTATTAGTTCCTGTAAAAAGTGTTAAACAAAATGAATATTCTGGATGTGTATATGACCTTCAAATGAAAATTCACCATAATTATTTATTAGAAAACGGATTAGTACATAATGGCGGAGGGAAACGCAACGGGTCTTTTGCGATTTATTTAGAAACTTGGCACGCTGATATTGAATTATTTTTACAAATGCGAAAAAATCACGGCGAAGAAGAACTGAGAGCGCGAGATTTATTTTACGCACTATGGGTATGCGATTTATTTATGGAACGCGTTAAATCAAATGGTAGTTGGACGTTAATGTGTCCGAATGAATGTATTGGATTAGCAGATGTTTATGGAAATGATTTTACGGTTTTATATGAAAAATATGAAAAAATGGGGATTGGGCGTAAAACAATGAAAGCCCGCGACTTATGGTTTCAAATATTGGACGCTCAAATGGAAACCGGAACCCCCTATTTAGTCTATAAAGATGCGGCGAATACAAAATCAAACCAAAAAAATGTAGGAACTATTAAATCGTCTAATTTATGTTCTGAAATTATTGAATATTCCGATGAAAATGAAACCGCCGTTTGTAATTTAGCTAGTATTGGATTACCGTCTTTTATAGACCAAACACAAAGCCCACCTACATTTAATTATCAAAAATTACACGATATTACACGCATAATTACTTTTAATTTAAATCGTATTATTGATGTTAATTTTTATCCTACAGAAAAAACTGAACGAAGTAATAAACGACATCGCCCAATTGGAATCGGTATTCAAGGATTAGCCGACGTTTTTATGATTATGAACGTATCATTCATATCAGAAGAAGCCAAACTAATAAATAAACGTATATTTGAAACCATTTATCATGGGGCTTTGACTGAATCTTGTAATATATCTAAAACAGATGGTCCATATGAAACATTCGCGGGGTCTCCCGCCAGCCAAGGATTATTACAATTTGATTTGTGGAATTATGACCCGACCAATAAATATTTCGATTGGAACGCATTAAAACAAGATATTCAAATACACGGATTACGCAATTCATTATTAGTAGCGCCAATGCCTACCGCATCCACATCACAAATACTCGGGTTTAATGAATGTTTTGAACCAATTACAAGTAATATTTACAGTCGCAGGACCATTGCCGGAGAGTTCATAATGGCGAATAAATATTTAATGAATGATTTAATAAAACTGGATTTGTGGAATGAAAAAATTAAAAATAATATTATTGCTAACAATGGTAGTATTCAACAAATACTCGATATTCCTTTTGAAATTAGAGAAAAATATAAAACCGTTTGGGAAATACCAATGCGACAATTAATTGATATGGCGTCTGATAGAGGCGTTTTTATTTGTCAAAGTCAAAGTTTAAATCTATGGTTAGAAGACCCTAATTATGGAATGCTTACATCCATGCATTTTTATGCTTGGACGAAAGGGTTAAAAACGGGTATTTATTATTTACGACGTCGTGGAAAACATCAAGCCCAACAATTTACAATTGAACCAATTAAAGCTGAATCAGAACACAATGGCGATAATGATGAGGTTTGTGAAATGTGTTCTGCTTAATATTTTAATATATATATCTTTATAAAATTATATTACACCTTTTTCTCATTTAAAACGCCCATTTTATATGAGAACTTATAAATAATTCTTCTTGATTTTTCATGTATTGTTTTTCTTGGATATATATTTGTCTGGTTTTTCATAATGATCCTTAATTATATTCCTGTATTTTTCTACCCAACGCATCAAACTTCGTCTAGAACATTTAAATATTTTACAAATTTCTTCTTGTGTGTTTATCCTCTACTAAATAATATTGCAATGAGGTTTCTTTATATTTATTACTATTGTTACGCGTAGACATATATAATATTCAAATATTTATTAATAAAATATTATATTTACTAGTATTTATTACCTTTATTTTTTCTGGTTTTTTTCTTTGTTTTTCCTCCTCGTTTTAATGTTTGTTGTTCTATTTTTTTCCGATTTGCCAACGTGTTTTTAATATGTCGGTTTGTTAATGGATTAAATATTTTTTCGGCATTTGGATTTATTGGTTTTTCAGGAAGCACCTTATCGTCAGAACTTTCAACCAATATTTTTTTACGGCGTTTTTTTATTGTTCTTTTTTTTGGAATAGGTGATGGTATTGGTTCTGTTGCAGGGATTAATATTATTTTTTCATCTAATTTTATTAGTGTTTTTTTGAGTTCTTCTTCTTTCGTATCTATTGGTTTTTCAGGAACTACCTTATCGTCAAAACTTTCAACCGATATTATTTTAAAGCGTTTTTTTCGTGTTTTTTTTTTTGGAATAGGTGATGTTTTTGATTCTGTTGCAGGTATTAATATTATTTTTTCATCTATTTTTATTGGTGTTTTTTTGAGTTCTTCTTCTTTCGTATCTGTTTTTTTTTCATCTTTATTGTCAAGAAATACTTTCCAAAAATCTTTTTTAAACATTGATATTACTTTGTAATTATATTTGTTATTTTGAAATTTAACATACTCCATAAGTTCAATAAACCTAGGATTGTTTAGAGCAGTTTCTATATTTTTTAAATTAGTAATATCATCTATAATAGCATAAGAAAATTGAGTAAGACCATATTCTCCTTTTATATCCACAATTGGATAAGTTCCAAGTCCATTAGACCAAATTACTTTTGGAACAAACATATCTCTTTTTTTTTCTGTTTTTTGATGTTTTATTGAACTATAGAAAAATTTCATTCCATCTCGTATTGTTATTGTATATACACACGGATATATAAACTTTTCGGTTTTTTCATTAGACATCCAAGATTTACGAGTTTCGTATAATGAATAATCGTGAATAACCTCAACATTTACTTTATCTTTACCGTCATTTGCTAATAATTTTTCGTATAAGTCAAATCCACCACTTGGTATAAAGTTCCAACTATTTATATTTTTTTTAATTGTTTTTCCATTAATATCAGTTATTGTTGTAATATTATTTGGGTCAATTGTATTTTGTAAAACATAATAATCAAAATTAGTTCCAACTTTAAACACTTCTTGTCCTTTTTTAAAGGTATTCATACACAAATATTTTAAGTTTTTGCTTTGAATTAAATCTAAAACGTTTTTGAAAACGCCTTCAGGACTTCTCCAACCAGATGGATTAACAAAAACCAAATATCCAGATAATTTTAATATTGTTAATGAAAATGTAATAAACGAATTCCATAATGGTTGCGTTTTTCTATCGCCTACTTTTAATTGAAATGGAGGATTACCCATCACTACATCAAACCCAACAAAATCCGCTGGTAATTTAAACTCTTTTTTCACATCCATTTTCAATGTGTCGCCTTCATAAATATTTAATTTGTATTTGTCCCCACAAAATATTTTTTTATAAATAAATACATTCTTTGGTGTAAGTTCAGCAGAATAAATCATATGTTCTAAAATATGTTTCCTTCTTTTTTCTTCATCGGGTATTTTTGTATCCAATCCTTTCATCAAGCGTTGATAAACGATTATTGGAAAGTTTCCAATACCAACCGCAGGATCAAACCACTTGAACCCATCTTCTGTAAATATACTATTCCCGTGTTCGTTTGTATATGCTTCATCTAATTTATCCAACATTTCATTTACCAAAGACAGAGGTGTAAATACTTCACCATTTTCTTTTTTCTCCTTCTCCTTTGGTTTTAATTCGCCATTAATAAATTCTAATAATTTATCAGGTTCATGAATAGTATAATATTGTTTCTTTTGTGACATAATTATTTTATTCACAATGAGTTTATCATCTAAACTATCCATTGCGTCCAAAACATCATCTATAATATTTTCTGGATAAGGTTCATCCGCATTTCCAGATAAACGCCCATTTAATATTTTCAAAAAAACATCTTTTGTTTCTTCATCTTGATAAACTGAACTTTTAAGAACATCAATATCATCCATTAGTGTAATTTGTGCGTTTGATTTAGAACTATCAGTTAAAATACATTGCGCACCTTTGTCAGCATAAAGTGTAAAAATATTCAATAAAGATATAAACTCACTTAATAACTCTATTGCGGTTTCAATTAAATTGATTTCATTTTCTTTAACGCCTTTTTTATCTTTTTTATTTGTTTTGCCCGCCTTTTCTTTATTTTTTCCAGGGTCTATGATTTCGTCGTCATCTTTTCCATCTATTTCATCTTTTGTTTTTTTGCCTTTTTCTATATTTATTCGTTCAAATGCTTTTTTTAATAGTTCCAATTTGGTGATATCAAATGTAAAATTTCCAATAATTTTTTTAATATTGTCAACATTTATATTCCACGATGCGTATAATTTATTAAATAAATCTTTTACAAAATCATTTCTGCTTTTTTCATCATCGCCATATTTATCATATAATACATCTTCGTCAATATTTATTAAATCTGTAATTTGACGATATTTTTGTATATCGTCTGCGTCCTTTTTTTTACTAATATTTGCAGTAAATAAACTGACATTTGTTAATGCTCTTTGTGGGTTCATATCAACCATAAACCCAAACTTTTTTTCGTCGCAATATTCGTTTGGTTTGCAAGGCGGAACATCAACCTCAGTCATAGACCTAAAAAGCATTTGAAAAATTGCGTCAGCACTTGAAATAGAATTCCATAATGACACTATATCAACATTGCGAAGAGAAATGCCTAACTGCAGTCGTTGTCCTGCCAAAATAATTAAATTGTCTTTCTTTATTTTACCCTCCTTTATTGCTTTTTCTACTTCTTCTATATCAGTTTTGATGTTATGTGGATTACCCATGTAAGTAACTCCATTCAGTGTTCGTCCTTTTTTTGTTTTATCTTCAATATCAACTGCTATAAAAAAATGATAATTTCGTTTAACATCATTAAATTCATTTGAATTTGTTAATAAATTAATTACTGCTTTTGTTTTATTTTTAATTTTACCATTCCCTAGCGGTAAAAACCATAATTGCGTTGTTTTATGTTGTGGTTGCAAAGTCCTACAGTTATTTAAACAAATATTTCGGATACGTGGTAATATACCTCTTGTTCTATAAAATATTTGTTTATCATATTTTTCATCTTTATCAGGATAACCAAAATAATAACGCATCATTTCTTTTATTTGTTCTTCGTTTGCAAAATTATCACTATCGCTAATGGTAGCAAATAATTTGTTCATGTCCCAACCAAACTCAGTATCTCCTATTTTTAATTTTTCAACATTCAAAAACTCTTTATCCCACACAGATGTAATTAAATATGGTTTGGGAAAAATAGAATAATCTTTTTTAATTTTATCAATTAGTGATAATCCTGTTTTATCTCCAAAATATTCTAATGCTTTCACATAAATATCATTACCAAATGATTTTTGTATATAATTATCAGTTATAGTTTCTTCATTTATTTTTTGCATTATATGAATATCATTCATATCCCATGTAATTTTACATTCTGATTTAACACCATAAGCTTGTAATGGTTTATTATAGGTTGCTGTAACATATATCTTAATTGTATTTGAAATAGCACTATCCAATACATTTACAATTTGTTGTGCTTTTTCTGTGCTCATTCCAAAATGGGCTTCATCTAAAAACATTATATTTATATCGGGGTTTGCGTCAAATAATTTGATTACACGTTGTTTAATGTTTTTTATATCTTTATCATTTTCATTTTCCACTTCGTCTTCAAGTTCGTCTTCAAGTTCGTCTTCAAGTTCGTCTTCCACTTCGTCTTCCACTTCGTCTTCCACTTCGTCTTCCACTTCGTCATATTTTGCTAATATTTTTTCAGCATTGCTTCCAGCAGTCCATCCTAGTTTTTGTTTTGATATTATTATAACACAATGTTTATCTTTGTTTTTACAAACTTTTGTTGAATTAACACCATTTTTATATGTAACAACATCTATTCCTAATTTACCAAACTCTATATATTTATTAAAAATAGTTTCATATTCGCCAATTGTTTCATTTGGAGCAGGAGTTATTAATAAAAATTTTACTTTTTTGCCTGGATGTAATTGTTCTTGTGTTTTTACATATTCAAGTATTGTTCCTGCCATTATATACGATTTTCCAGATCGTGGAATTGCACCAACTAATAGATTTTTTTCTCCATGTTCAATTAATTTGTTAATTTTTAATATAAACAATTTTTGATGAAATCGTGGTATAAAAACATCTTTCAAAACTTTCAAATAGTTCTTTTGAAAATCGTGAATATTGATTGGTGATTGTAAATAATCATACTGTTCTAATATTTTTTTTAGTTTAAAAAACGCTTCTTGTAGGTCATTTACGTCATAAATATGTTCGTAATTACCACCTGGATTGATATATTTAATTAAAATATTACTTGAACTATGTTGTGCTTTAAATTTGTTAATTGCGTTTTTTTTATCTCTAACAAAAATATACAATTTTATTATTCTGTTTTTTTTTTCATGTTCTCTTATCAAACTACATAATTTACCAATATCATATTCACTAATTTCCTTTTCTTCTGTGAAATATTTTACAGAAATAAAATATAATTCTTCTCCTCCAATTTTATTACCTTTATCATCATGTTTTTGATTTAAAAATGTTATGTCCGAATAACCCCCAGAATTGCCACTCCTAACTGGTTGTAATATATACCCATCCGGATTTTTATTTAATTTATTTTCAGTCCAACAATTTAACTGAAATACGATTCCCTTATTATTCGGATTTTCATTAATAATATGGGACGTTTGTAATTGGCCTTTAATAGCAGGTAATGTTAAATTAGTTGCGCCAAACTTAATACATAAGTCCCATAAACGTTCATAATAAAATCCCTGTGATGAATAATCTTTAATAGCATCACCTTCGCCCACTTCACCTAAAACATATTTTATTTTATCTAATATCTCGTGTTTGACATGGTTATTATTTTTTATCGTAGTTTGTATAAACTTTAATACATCTTCGGTTCCATACTCTAATAGGTTGCCCATAATTTAATATATATTATATATATATTAATACTATTATAACCGCAATATCTAATTATTTAAACTTAACTGGTATGCAAGGTAGTATTATGAAAGAAAGTATGAATGTTGCTAAAAACTTGGCGTGGTCTTTAACATTACAATAACAAAAAATATATTTTATACTACAACTTCATTTTTCATAATTATTTATGAAAATAATATAAATCAATATGTCTATATATTGATAGATAGATATACAAATATTCAAATGCTAGAAATCAATGCGAACCGCGAAACTTCCATTCATTTTCGAAAACATATTATCCATTCATTTAATAACGCCACGAATAACATTTCAAAAATAACACCTGAAATTATTTCAATATCAAATATGATAGGTGTTAAAAAACTTCATTTTTTTAACAATTTACTTGAAATGGATGGTTCGCGATATTTACAATTAGGGGGGTGGAAAGGAGTCATGATTTGTTCTGCTATGTATAATAATACATCATATATAACGTGTATTCATGATTGGTCCGGGTTTGAAGGTCCGCGTAACATTTTTTTAGATAATTTGAATAAATACAAAGGCGCAAACCAGATGGTTTTTATAGAACATGAACCAATTACACTTGATTTGATTACAGTTCCAATAAGTAATATTTATTATTCTTGTGGTGACCCCACCAGAACAATGACTTTACAATATTATTTACCTAAATTAACAAATGTATTTATTTATATTATCAGTCATTGGAATTGGGAATATGTTCGCGATGAAACATATCAAATGTTTAACGAATTAAACCTTAGCATTTTGTTTGAAATGGCGAACTCGCAAGATAATGAAACTATTAAATATTGGGATTCGGGATTAGCCGTTTTTATTTTATCAAAATAGTAGAGTCATGCGAAATTATGGATACATATTTTCATCTTTATTATTGTTTTCATCCAAACAATGCGTATTTTGAGAAGTTTCTTCAATTACTCCTCTCTCTTCATCTTCCTTATCTGTTATACATTTTGTGTTTTTATTCGATAGGTTAACACTATATATTTGATTACATTTAATATCTGGAACATTTGCGATTCTGTCTTTAATCGATTTTTTTAATATACTACTGGTTTCAATTAAATTAATATATCGCCCGTACACTTCATCCAAAAATAAAGTATCTGATACCGTCCGGTTCTGTTTTTCTAATGATACAAACTTATAAATATCCGCGGATAAGACATAATAATCTTTGGACGACATTAATTCCAGTTCCATTTTTTTAGTTATACCATAAAATATTTCTATACTACCAATCATTCCTACCGCCAATGCTAAACCACAATTGATTAAACTAATTGTTGTTTGATTTATAAACGGTTGTAATCCAATACTAAATGCCGAGTTTAATGCTGAAATCACTATTATGGGCAATCGATAATATTTAAGGGATGACTTTAATTCTAAATAATTATTTTTATGTTGTTTAGAAAATAATACAGAGTTTTGACGAATCTGTTCTAATATATTCTCTATATCTGTACGAGTTGGGTAGGGTTCTATTATCATATATATAGATAGTATTGTTATTTTTACAATTATTATAAATATAAATAATTGTAAAACGCACCATTAAAAAATACATTGTTTTAATTAATTAATGATTTACTATTATAATATAGCTAACTACTTATTGTTATTGTTTTCTATTCATTTTGTGGTTGTAATAAAATATTAAACTCTTCGTCTGTAATTGTAATGTTATGCTCCATTACCAAAAAACAACGCAAACATACTAATGTATCTATTAGTGAATTATGCATGTTTTCAGGAATCGTTTTAAATAATTTTTGATGAAGTTCGCTTAGTTTGGGATACTGTTTTAATCTATAAATCATTTGACCCGTTTTCATTGTGCAATAATGACGAACACCTAATACTTTATCTACATCTGAAGTAAATATTTTATACACATTCGGTATTCGTTGTTGTATCTCATTATCGTTTCGCATATACTCTGTAAATAATATTTTACTATCAAACTCCCAATTATGTGCTACGACATAATCACATTGTATATACGCATTGTAAAAATTGATTAATACATCTGTTATATTTTTACCTTTCGCATCGCATAAATCACGAGTAAGTCCAGTAAGATTGGTTATTAATTCCGAAATAATTATATGTTGGGGGATATTTATATAATTATTATAAATGTTTTCAATTTGATTTGTTTCAACGTTGTAAATGACATAACTTAATTGGGTTATATACGGGAAATCGGTTATATTCGTTTTATTTTTTGGAATTAACCCAGTTGTTTCTGTATCAAATATCATTATTCTCTTGCTTTTGCGTGGAATATTATTATTTAGCGAAGTTGTATCGGAAATATTCATATTATGTTTTATAATTAAGTATTATATTGATTCGGTTAATTCATTAAAAATACATCAATTTTTTAGAAATTAAATAAGATATATTTAATCATTGTTTTATTTATCATATTTTATTGTGTTATTTTTGTAAGATTTTACATATTGTATAAATATATCAGACTTTAGCAACATAATCAATATTATTATTTTATTTAATACTATGCTAAATAAAATAATAATATTGATTATTTTTTAAACGAACTAAAACCAATATTTTATTAATGATAAATATTTACATTATTTCATTGGAGTTTAATATGAAAATAAAACAATTAATTATTTTAATATGGTTTCAATGGTAATAACTTGATTTTATTGTAATATAATATATTAATATA
>Ga0209443_1000489_pt1 | contig 26821 bp, 13 predicted proteins | sample LauGreBMM110DCMD_2_FD_187571 | JGI IMG/M metagenome (GOLD analysis project Ga0209443, IMG submission 187571) | Freshwater lake microbial communities from Lake Michigan, USA - Su13.BD.MM110.DCMD (SPAdes) (version 2) | ecosystem: Environmental > Aquatic > Freshwater > Lake | place: Lake Michigan... | reverse complement strand
ACTCCTTTTTTAGTCATTGTGGAATCGCCGTCCAAATGCAAGAAAATAGAATCCTTTCTTGGATTCCAATATAAGTGTATCGCATCAAAAGGCCATATCCGAGAACTTAAAAAAGTCGGAAAAGACTATACCCCCGAGTTTGAAATCATAGAGGAAAAAGCCAATCACGTCGTATGGATGAAACAGATTGTCTCTCAGTTCCTCCCCGAAAATATTTTCTTAGGTACAGATGATGATAGAGAAGGAGAGGCCATCGCCTGGCACATTTGTAAAGTCTGCGGTATATCAGTAGAAACCACGCAACGTATTCTTTTCCACGAAGTAACGGAATTCGCATTGAAACGCGCGGTGGCCAATCCGTTATTTATTCGTATGAATATTGTCAAAGCGCAACAAACCAGACAAATAATAGACCGTATGATTGGATTTCGAGTAAGTCCTGTACTATCGAGAATGGTAAGTCATGAACAGACGAATTTTTTATCTGCGGGGAGATGCCAGACACCGACGTTGAAACTTATCTATGATCGAAAAGTTGAAAACGATACGACCACCAAGAAGAATGATGGTGACGAATCATCTTCTGCGGTCGAGTATAAAATAGTAGGAAGTTTTTTCCCGCATCCAAGTACTCTTACTGCTGTTCTGAATATAAGCCAGAACGAGGTTGAAACATTTATGGAAGACTCAAAAGATCATAAACATATCTTCAAAATAAATGACAAAATATCAAAAGTCAAATCCCCTCCGAGTCCATTTAAAACGTCGATTTTATTACAAACCGCAAATTCCGTATTGCATTTATCTCCAAAATATGTCATGGACGCCTGCCAAACGTTATACCAGGACGGTAAAATCACGTATATGCGTACGGAAAGCATGACGTATGCCAAAGGGTTTTTGTCTCAATGCAAGAGTTTCATCGAAGAACAATACGGTGCGTCATACGTCGGGAAAAATATAGACAAACTGGAAAATAATACCGACAACAACAATCCACATGAAGCCATACGAGTCACCTATTTGACCACGCTTCACACCGACTATGAGGACAAGAAAATAAACGATATTTATCAATTGATTCGACAGCGTACTCTCGAAAGTTGCATGCACGATTTCCAGTACGATCATTATAAAATAGATATTTCAGCTCCTTCTTGTTCTTCTTCTTCTTCTTCGTCTTCTTCGTCTTCTTCTTATATAGCTACAATCGAAGTACCAACCTTTTTAGGATGGAAAAGATTCTCTACAAAACCAGAGGAAATGACGAAGACGCAAGTCAAATTATCAAATGATATTCAATTCTGGAAAAAGTTCCGGGATAAACCAGTCCCTTTCATAAAAATAGAAGCGGTCCTGCATATGACGGAATGCGATCGATATTATAACGAGGCAAGTTTAATCCAGAAATTGGAATCCCTGGGCATTGGTCGGCCGTCAACGTTTTCCATGCTCACCGATACAATCCAGGAAAGAAAATATGTGCGGAAACAAGACATAGATGGAAAAGTAATTTCCGGGAAAGAATACACATTACACGGTCAAGACAAACGGATAATAGAAACGAGAGAAGTGCAAAAAGTGTTTGGCGCGGCGAAAAACAAACTGTGTATCCAAGAATTAGGTATGCAAGTCATTCATAAACTGGAGGGATTCGCCTCTATTTTCGAGTACTCCTATACGAGTCTCATGGAAAAGGAATTGGACGAGATTGTGGAAAATCCAGAAAAAGATTGGAAGAAAGTTTGCGAAACGTGTGATGACAATATTACTGCATGTCTCAAGCCGCTTCAACAAAAAATGAAAAATAAGTATGCACTGGACGAATGTCACTCTTTGATTTTTGGGAAATCTGGGATGGTGGTTCAGTATCATAAAGAAGGCGAAGAAAAAACATATAAGACTGTCAAACCATCTCTTGACTTGGATTTCGCAAAACTGGAAAATAATGAATATTCCCTGGACGACATTTTAGAAAGAAAGGACGAGTGTTTAGGTAAGTTCGAGAACGAGGACGTATATTTGAAATCGGGTAAATATGGACCATACGTTACTTATGGAAATACCAAATTGTCCATCAAACCATTGGTCACTAAGAAAATGTCCCTGGAACAGATCACTATCGCCGAGGTGGAGAAATTCATCCTTTCAAAAAAGACCACAAAAGAAGAATCCACCAATTCCATTCTGAGAGTTTTATCGAAAGAGGCGAGTGTGAGAAAAGGCAAATTCGGGAATTATATTCTGTATAAAACGGCCGATATGAAAAAACCGTCCTTTATCAACCTAACGAATTGCCCTTATCACGTTTTAGAGGACGATGTCGAAAAAGTATGCCAATGGGTCCATTTGAATCTGAAGAAGATTGAATAAAATAAAAAGAAAACATATAGAATAGTTAAATGGAAAGGGCGAATTGGGATGATACTTTGTTAAATTGGGAAAAGATCAAAGGCGGCATTGAAAAACCCAATAAAATATTCTTATTTTACATGGTTTCGGTGGCCATGTATTGTATTAGTTTTTACTATTTATTTATCAAACACCTGCCCTCGGAATATATCATTTTCATTTTCATATTTATCATGAATGCAATATTTCCGTTCATTTGGATAAAAGATTTCTTGTCGGTAGATTCTGTAAATCCGTCCGCTCATATTCTGGTTTTATACAGGAATTATGCAGTAGCGGCAGCACTCGCCTTGCAATTTATCGGTCTGTTTATGGTAATCCTGAAAAACGAGAACGTCCGCAAAATGAAATTACTATCTACAAATAGAGAAGACGAAGAAAACAATCGCCAGAAAATAAGAGATTTGAATACAAATGACGAAGGTACTGAAAAGGCGGATCGGCTGATTTCTATTTTATTCGTCACCATAACTACGCTTATCTGGGGAGTAGTGGGAGTTGCTTTTTCAGAAAATAAAATTATCGTCCAAGACTTTGATCCCAGTAAATTCCCCCCTTTATTCGCGACCATTCGATGGCTACTGAATCAACCGTATCATTTCATTAACAATATTGAAATTTACTGGCATAATTTTTTGGATCGCATAAATATGTCTCCACTGGCGAAGGCATTCAGTATATATTGCGTGACATTTATAGTAATATTCTTTGGGGCATTTGTCCGTATCCCACGCTTCAAAAATCCACGCCAACATAATCCGATGGATTTATTTAATGTGGTGAATATGATGCCGATATTCCCTGCTATTTTTAGGCGAAGATTAGAACAGTACCGAAATCTGAGTGTGTTTTTATTGTCTTTGATTGTCAGTGTATGTTTTGCGGGGTTATTATTCGGACTAAAGTCGGTTTTCACATCCATTCCAAAAAGTGTCGTGATAGGAATGACTGTTGTCGGATTTGCCATATTTTTCGGATGCTTTTTCGGTAAGCGCGAAGAGTTATTACCAGACGCAGAATCCGTCAAAAGATTGGTTTTCTTCCTGCTCTGTTTTATATTCGCATTAGTCGGGACGCCGATCGCATTAGCGGTAGTGCAATTACTAATAGAATTAGGATTCTTAGGTTTTTTACCATATGCTGGTTACCGGCTTTATAATAAATTGTTTAATGAGAAATCACATCCTCCTCTTCTCAAAACCTTGAACACCAATGGATTGTTAGAAAGTTCGGCAGGTGTTTTCTTTACGGTGTTGTTGTTTGCCATGTATGGATTGGGCAAGGACAGAGATTGGTTGGATAATGCCAATGGGAAATCGATGCAAATGTTCTTGGTTACTTTGGTGACAATGACCATTTCATTATTTACGGCACTCAGTACCAAATACAAAGTAAGTCTAGGAATATACGAATTGATTAAAAACGTCATGCAACTTGTACTGGTCTATGTGACTCCTTTGGCATTGGTTGCCTTAGCTATTGTCCAATTTATCTTTTCCTATAAAAACTACATGAAATACAAACGATTCGAAAAACTAAAACTATCCTCAGAAAAAGAGACATAAATATTTGCGGTTCATAATATACAATATACAAAATGAAATATTATGAAAGTTCCTTTGAAGATTATATTCTTTCGTCGTCCAAAACAAATATCCATCCGGAATTGGAGGATTTCATCCATGCATTGCCTTCAGACATTTCGAAATTCAAGAATTTGATTCTATACGGCCCTTCCGGGGTCGGGAAATATACTCAGGCACTCAATATCATTAAACGGTACAGTAAAAGCAACCTTAAATATGAACGGAAGTTATTTATCAATACCGATAAATACGAAAAGAAAAAAGAAGCGCGCACGGAAAAAGCGAAAACCGCCAATATAAAACGATTAGAATTTGTGAATCGTATCAGCGACATACATTACGAGGTCGATATGGCGATCTTGGGATGTAATTCAAAAACCCTTTGGCACGAGATCTTTTTCAAAATCATCGACATTGTCTCCGCCAAGCAGGAAAAAGTAGGCATTATCTTGTGCCGAAATTTTCATCATATATACAACGAACTACTCGAAGTGTTTTATAGTTTCCTCAACAATCCTCTACAGCAATTCAACGTGAATATTTATTTCATTTTGCTCACTGAACATGTTGGTTTTTTACCGGAAAATATCCAGCAGTGTTTTCAAATGGTTCATGTGAAACGTCCCCAATCGGACAGTTGTTTGAAAATAACGAATAAGAATGACCATGTGCTTATAGGAGAAAATAGCAGAATGGTCTCTTTTTCGCAGTTTCACAAGCATTTACAAGAAAATCTCGACTATTTTGGAGCAGACTGCTTGACGAATCTCAAAGAATTGCATGGATTAAAAAGAAAAGACAAGACGGAAATCCCGAAAGATATTTTCAACGTCGTCGTGGATAATATAATACAGAAAATGTACAAACCTGAATCCATACATATACAGAGTTTCCGCAACGACATTTATGATATTCTGATTTACGATATCAATGTGTCTGAATTCATATGTCACATAATCTTTTACATTATTGAAAACCGCACCGTCTCGAGTGAAGATATCCACGCGATTCTGAAAGAAACCGTCACGTTCTTCAAGTACTATAATAATAACTATAGACCAATCTATCATTTAGAGAGTATCATTTTTTTCATTATTAATAAGATTCACAAAGAAAGATATATAAAATGTACGCCATAGTTCCTGTATGAATGAATTTCAAAACGGCTTGTCATTTATTAGATATCGATTCGACGGATAAAAATTGGCGTCACCACTTGAAAAAACAATATAAAATAAAGGCGTTAAAATACCATCCCGATAAAAACAAAGACGGGACAGACCTTTTCAAAGAAATCAGTTCGGCGTATCAGTATTTGGAAAACTACGACGAATTGACGTCGTCGTACGAGAATCCGCGTACATATCTCGGTCATTTAATTGTCTTGTGCGAACACCAAGCCACTTTGATTATTCAGGAACTGGACCGTGAAAAATTCGTTAAAATATATAATATAATTAAAAGGTACAAGCAGTTTCTGCAATTCTCCGCGACCTTTTACGACTTTATGGAAAAACGAAACATATATTGGTTCAGCCAAGGAAATCTGAAAAAACGACATTTGAGCGACTACTTAGAAGGAGATTGTATCTTTAATGAGGAGTCGCTTAGTTCAACCAAAAAATATAGTACATACTACGACTCTGAATGGGACTTGACGTATTACTGCGAGAAGAAAACCGACGATACAGTAAAAGATATCAGCAACTCCCAAACCATGCTCTTAAAACCTTTGTTAGATGATGTCATGACGGAAAATGTATATAAATGTATTTTCAAAGACGAAACCTATTTGATTCCTCTTTGGCACCATGAACTCGTGTATGAAAACGCGGATGAAGAATTAATTGTGAAAATAATTCCCAAACTGCCGTCGAGTAATTATTGGATCGACGAAGATAATAATCTGCACCAAAAAGTAGAATATACCTTGTATGAATTGTGGGATTGCGTCACTGCCGATAAATGTATGGAAGTTTTTTTCGCGAAGAAACGGCTTCTTTTTTATCCGAATCGTCTGAAATTACAGACGGAACAGACGTGGGAATGGAAGAATCAAGGGATATCGACGATTAATAGTCACAATATTTATGACATTTCTGAAAAAGCAGACATTATACTGCATATTCATATTTCTGGAATCACCTAACTTTATGCCCCCTTCTATTCGCAGTATTTTACGCCAAAATTATGTTCTTTTGTTATTATGTGAAGGTTTAGTATAAGAAAGGATATGGATTTGATAGGTCAGTACAAATCTTATGATGAACAATCTGCTGTAAAAGAACCAATGAAGGTGGATACACCTCTGCAAACAACAGTAAAAGAACAAACAAGCAAAAGAGATAATATTTGGTACGCGAATTGTATTTGTCTTGCGGACATTTTGGATTCCGATCATGATCTGAGTCGTAGACCCGGAGACGAGAACCCTTTAGAAACGTATTGGAATAAATACGCCAGTCTTGGGGGCAACGATGAATTGAAAAATGCATACACACAGATTTTTTCGGACGGCAAAAAACCAAGAACCCAGCCTAAAATTCACAAAATGTTTGTCGAGTTAATCAATAAATTCGGTCCTAAATTCCAAGACATTGACGGACCGAGTGAAGTGCCGAGAATAGCACTGTCTATACGAAATATTACTTGCGATAAAAAGATTGCCGGGCAAAGGACCAAGATAAATACCGATTCAGAGTTAACAAAATTAGTGGTGGAAACGCATCGTGGTGGTTCTTATGATCAGAAAAATTCAACCCCAGCTGAATTATTTAAATACGTCCCAAGCACGATTTTCGATAACGGAAGCAATGTCGATTTTTTACCATTCGATCCTTCTAATAATTATACATTTTCCAATAATTATTTCCCTTACTCAAACACCCGCATGACAACAAAGGCGAATATGTTAAATAACGTTACCGATTTATCGGAAACTGAGTTTTTGTCGGTGGTCATGCAAAGTGAAACAGCGAAAAACTGGGCACCTAAGCAACAGTTATTGATACATACTTTTAGGGGAAAGGATGGCCCAACATATTCTGTACAATGGGGCCAGGTCACTGCGGATGAGGTTACTTTTGAATTGTTTGGTCAAAACAGGCGATCTTGGTGCAGTACAATTAAAAAAGTTAGAAATATGATAATATCACTTCCAGAAGAACCTGCAGACCAATATGATGTCTTGGCACGTAAATGTCACATATTGTTTGGGAAGACATGTGGCGATGGAGTTTCTATTGACGCAGCAGAACAAATGAAATGCGGTGTCTTAAGTAATGATATATGCTGTTGTTACCGTGCTGCGATAGTAAATGGTTTTGGGTACAGGGCTTGTCCAACAACAGACAAACTTTTTTCGACCACTAGAAACTTGGAAGTTTTTCAAACGAAGCCAAGAGGAAAGTTCGATATTATAAAAGCCAAAGAAAACGTAGATAAATTATTAATAAGTTTGAAAGACATCGAGTCCGCTAAAAAAGAAAGAATTGATTATATATCAACCTTTTCTATAAAGGCGAGTGACGGGAAAAACATTCTTTATGTCGCAGAACTTTACGCCAAAAAAAAAGAATTCCTGATTGGACTTGTCAATAGCAAACAAATTCCAGAAGATTTAAAACCTTTTATACCACGTACCAATAGTACCAACGTACCAACAGTACCTGAAGATTTATTGAAACGGTATAGTTATTACGACATGGATCAATGTCTTGGATCGAAAGATTTTTACAAGATTGAATTAGATCAATTTATAGTGGATATTAAGAGTAATATTGATCAACTGAAAAAAATAAGAATAGCTTCGCGTTCTACTGACAAAAATGATACATTCGGAGAAAGTTTAACTATTCTCGCAAATATAGAAGTCATATTGTCGTCATTTATTATGAAACAAGATGATAGCACAGAAGAAATGGTACCTGATAAAGCAAAGATTCTGGAATATTCGAACCTTTTTTTCAAATCTAATCTGGAGAAATATAATGGATCGCGATTCTTAACCAAATTTAAAGAAGCATTAGAAACTACTGCCCAGAAAGGAACCCAACAAGTGAAAGATTTATTAAAGTATATATCTTATTTCGGTGGAAACGGTGGTGGGGATCAGACAGGGGGGGAGGGAGAACCTATACTTTTGATGTCTTTCCTGGTGCCTATGCCTTATTCTTATGATGAAGTTGATCACAAACTTATACCATGGAGTGGTATTAAACAATGGAAGGGAGAATATGAAATACGTACCGACGATAATACATATGCTGACAAAAAAAATACGAAGGGCGACATAATAGAAATGTTTGATATTATAACAGAAAACGACATTCCATTGCGATTATTGCCAAGTGTATCTGGCACAGCACCAGTCAAACCATCTACAAAATACTATAGTCTTATTCAGAACAATGAAAACATACCGTCTGCAATTGCCGCCTTTGGTGATAAAAGGAAACGACCATCATCATCATCATCATCATCAACGCAAAAGACCAAGCGACAAAAACGAAATTCGAGGAGTAAAAATCTGGTACATAAGAACGATAAACCTCCGTCCCAGCGTAATACAAAAAAGAAAACACATTATTCAACCAAGAAAACACATTATTCAACCAAGAAAACGAAAGAATTTAAACACTTTACACGAAGAATGAAATCATTGTTAAAACGATAATAAAATTGAAAACGTGAATAAAGAAATCATGCCTTAAAAACCATAAAACATGATTCACTCGTGCCATATCGAAGACAGAGACTATACCCGTTGGAAATACGATCCCGAAAACAACGATCTTCAAAATCCGATGGAATATAAACTATTTAATGAAGACGAGGTTTTAGTAGAGGACTCCACTGTAAAAAACATCGTCCGATCACCCGTCCGCGCGACGAGAGATATCCCGGGAATATTATTACTGGAAAACAACCGAACGTTCGGTCGCACCCCCAACAAAAAACGATTGTATTATAAATGCAAACCTTATGATACAAAACTCCCACATTTCCTCATTCCCTATGACATTCCAATAGGGTTCAACAAAAACTTCAAAAACAAATACGTAACCTTCTCTTTCGATAAATGGGAAGATAAACATCCACTTGGAATACTGTCACAAACCTTGGGCGATGTGTTTGATTTTCCTTCCTACTGCGAATATGCTCTTTACTGTAAAGAACTCCATTCGTCGATTATCGCTTCCGTCACGAAAACAAAACTGCTCATGGGCCAGAAAACTGTCGAGGAATATAAAAACTCTATTATAAACAACCCAGATACGTACGGGGAATTCATGCGACGAAACCACGAATATATTTTCACTATCGATCCTACTGGTTGCACGGATCGCGACGACGCCATTTCCATTAGCTATACTTCCTGCACATCCGGATGCCGGGAATATAAAGTAAGCGTATATATAGCCAATGTATGGGTATGGTTAGAACTGTTCGATTTATGGGAAACCACTGGGAATCGAGTCTCGACGATATATCTCCCCAACATGAGACGTCCAATGTTACCGACGTCGATTTCCGAAAAATTATGCAGTTTAGATGCCGATGACAGTGATCGGTTCTGTTTCGTCATGGATTTCATCGTCTTTGAAAACCCGGTGAAAGAAGATATTCGTATTATTGGATCACCGACTCTCAATCAGTGCAGTATAAAAGTGGTCGAGAATTTCGACTACGAGGAAAAGAAGTTGTTGAAAAATAGAGATTATCGGCTGCTGCAAAGCATGACCGAGAAGTTGGACGGTGGTACGGTACATGATAGTCACGAAACCGTTGCATTTTGGATGACCCAGATGAATTTGTATAGTGCGAAATTAATGAAACAGAATAAAATAGGAATATTTCGAACGGTTCAATCGCGAGTGAACGTCATACCTGCGGTGAATGAAATCCCATCCGGTATGCCGCATTTCATCCGGATTTTAGAACAACAACTAAGCGGTAGTTATAAACTGTTCCAAGAAAACTGCTCGAATTATGCACATGATACATTGGGGTTTTCCGAGTACATTCATTTCACCAGTCCGATTCGACGTATGGTAGATCTATTGAATCAAATAAAATGGGTGATTGAAATCATATCACCTCCGAGATTATCAGATGCGGTAAAACAATTCTACGATACCCAGGTCCAACAAATCGACGTATTGAATGCGAAAATGAAAAAGATCCGGAAAATCCAGTCCGATTGTGATATTCTTTTCAAAGCGACAACGTACTTGGAGAATTTCACCGAAACCGTTTATGACGGAATAGTGGTAGGCGAATTGGGAAATAAATGTACGGTATATATTGAGGAATTGAAATGGATGACGGAAGTAAATTCGACATCGTTGGCAATAAAGAAATTCGACAGAGTCAAGTGTAAATTATACGTATTTGAAAACGAAGAACAAATGAAAAGAAAAATACGCGCTCAGCTTTTAACGTAGTTTTTAACACATCGCGTGAAAAACAGTTTGATTTGGTGCGGATCGCTTCCGATCACTACATCGTCGGGTACGTAATGTACATTTCCTTTATAGTACGCCAGAATCACCGGAATACCATTGACCACTTTTTTCGTGCGCAAGAATCCATAAATGTCGAACCCTTCGTCGATATCCACCTCGATGGTCGATATTTCGTTCGGCATCATATCGAAGTATTGATTCACCAATGCCTCGATTTTTTTACATGGACCGCACCATGATGCAGTGAATTTAATGATAATGACTCCATTGTTTTTTTCAAGGATCGCTCCAAGATCTTCTCTCGAGACTAAAGAGTCGGTTAGTTTCATTGTATAATATTATACGTAGAGATTTTATGTTTAATATTATTATTGGCGTGTATGATATTATTGGTTCCACTTATTCTTAAACCCAGTACAAGAGAACGGCGCCTTGATATCCAATCCCGCCTATTCCAGCATTCCCCCCTCCACTTCCTGCCCCACCGCCGCCACCACCGCCAAAATTAGTTCCCGGTCTACCGGCGTTTTGAGCCGGTAAACCTACTTGAAAATTTCCATTTCCTCCACCGGTTATCCCGCCCCCTCCAATGTTCCCTGCACGCGTACCTCCGCCACCGGCACCACCATAATTGAGGCCAGTTGGAATAAAAGAAATGGTCCCATTCGCACCCGCCGTTGCAGCTCCAGCACTCGATCCCATGCCACCTTTCGCACCGCCCGTCTGTAAGAGTTGGTCTGGCATCGTGACTCTTAGACCACCTGTACCTCCAATACCTCCGTCTGCAGTTACTGTAGTAATTGGATCACCTGATATTGAACTCAACCCTCCGTTCGCAACCGAAGTAGCGCCACCAACGCCAACTACCACTGTAAAGCTATTAGATCCGTTATTGGAAAAATTACCAGTTTTTACAACTCCACCGTTCCCACCATTTCCCCCATGACTGTCTTGACCACCGTTACTGTTGCCATAACCACCTGCGCCACCGCCGCCTATAACGTAATAATTAAACGTTGTTGTGGGGGATAAGGTTAATGTCCCTGACCCGGTCAGTGTTAGCACTTTGTATCCTCCCGTATTTGCGCTGTATGTAAATGTTCCATTGTACGCGTAGGGCGGCAACTCGGCTAGTACTGCACTCTTCGATGTAAGACCAGCAGACGACAAAATAACCGTTTTTGCAGATGGTGTTTTATTCCAGCAGGTGATGACTTTCGTCACTCCAGCCGCCACAGGAACGTCTGTGAGATCCGCCGCACTCGCGAGGGAAATATCCGTATATAGCAACGGCGGCGTCGATGACAGACTATATGTGATCGCCGCAGTAGTTGTGTTGTTTACTGTAAATGTGAAACTGGTACCATACACAATCGTACTCGCTGTACTCACTGCTAGAGAAGGCGGACCATATAGACTGGCTGACGCGGAATAGGTCGATGAGGACAGCGTAACCGTTTTTGCAACAGGTGTTTTATTCCAGCATGAAATGGTTCTGGACAATCCAGACGCAACCGCGACATTAGTAATAGGCGTCCCACTTGCGAGGGAAATATCAGTGACCAATAACGTAGGCGACGAGGTCAAACTATATGAGATATCACCGGGGCCGGTGGTATTCGTGATATTAAAATTAAAGTTACCGTTATACAGTACCGTCGATGGACTCACTGTGAGACTCGGTGGCGGGCCGGCAAGGACCGCTGTCTGAGACGCACCAGAAATTAAAGTACATGTGATCGTCTGGTATATCAATGTCATATTCTTGCAATACACCGTGGTGGTTCCAGTGGGAACAGATTGGTCGATTAAAGAATAGCCGATACTTGTACTCGTATATATATGACTGGCGGTCAGAGCATATGGACCAGTAGTCACCGATGAAGACATAGAGAATGAAACGTCTGCACTTGTATTGTTAAGAATCGTAAATTGGAAGGTACTGTCCCTTCCGATCTGAGATACTGCACTGCTTACAGTACTCACGCTGATTGTAGGAGGCGGGCCGGCAAGGACCGCTGTTTGATACGCACCATTACTTACCGTACATGTAACTGTTTGGTATATCAATGCTGTATTCTTGCAATACACAATGGTGGTTCCGATTGGAACACTTTGATTCAGTAAAGAATATCCGGCACTTGTACCCGTATATAACTGACTTGCCGTCAATGCATATGTACCGGTGGGCACCGTAGAAGACATGGAGAATGATACTGGTGTACTTGTATTATTGAAAATAGTAAATTCGAAAGTACTGTCCCTGCCGATCTGATTTTGAAAACTGCTTGCCCTACTAACGGTGATACTTGGAGGGGCGTATCCCATGTACGGCAATGTGGTAGAGTAGTAATAAAGAACACCTGTGAAAGATGAATTAAGAATTAACGTGGTTGTCGTTCCTTCCACCGAGAGTGTCCATTGGCTATCCGATGCTGAAATCGCAGCGCCATCTGGAGTTCTACTGAATTTGATAGGGTATGTCCCGAAATTTCCGTCTGTCTGAGTGAAAACATACCTATAACTTGGTAAAAAGGTAATCTGATTTAGCTGTACTCCGTTGATTGCATATTTACTATTATTGATCACAGTGACCCCATACTCAATGGAGGTAACAAGAGGAATCGATGTACTCAGTCCTCCTGACACATTGAAAAATACAAGGTTGGTCGATGGTATGGCAGTCACCCGATACGTTATTTCTTGATAGGGCGCGGTAAAAGTTCCAATCAGGGATGCATTATTCAAGTCCGAACTTACGCAACCGGTAATGGAATATGGAATAATCGTTCCCGGACTGAGAAAAGAGTATAACTGGGCAGTAAAATCTTGATTTATGGTTGTATAGGGTGCGCTCAACTTGACCACGTTTGGGTAAAGGAAATTAAACGTGGAAGGCGTGCTTATGGATGCTGCATGTTTCAAATACAATGTGAATGACCCAGAACCGAAATCCGAAACGACTAAAGGTCGATTGTTATACTTTAAGAGCGCAAAGGAATTACTGATATCGGCTGAGCGTGGGTTTAGACCAGCTGCCGAGATAGCGTAAGAAGGAGTGGCCGACAAATCCGTGAAGTTTGTTCCACTAAAGTCGAGAGTGATGGACTTTGCGTATTTATTTATATATAAAATAGAATTTCTATTTATCATGGAGCGCATGCCACTAAAGGTAGAAAAACAATTCATATCTTGGTGTAGCTATATAATTATCCAATAAATAAATCATCCATGTTTATATATAATGAATTCATCGGCGGGAGAAGAATTGCCTGTAGAAGATTTGCCTGTAGAAGATTCACCTTCGGAATTTGAATTTTCCGCAGATGAAACACCCACCACAGAAGAAATACCCGCAGAAGAAATACCCGTAGTAGAATTTTCTGTATTAGATTTTCCCACGGAAGAAGAATGGCTCGCAGAAGTCCTCGCTGAAGAAGAAGTTCCTGTGGTAGAAGTTCCTGTAGAAGAATTGCCCACAACAGATATATCATCACCCACAGAAGAAATACCCACCACAGAAGAAATACCCGCAGAAGTATCGACTGTTTCAAGCAGTCCTGAATTTAACGTCATAAATCTTCCATTTTCCGAAGACTTTAGCCAATATAAGAATATTTGTTTCATCAGTTATATCGTGGAAGATAGTAGTACTTTTTCGCAGTACATCAATCGCGACACATATCCTGTGATCTATAACAGTTATGCGGACCGCGAACATTTAAAAACTTCTCTTTTAGCACAATTCACTGCGATTGAGCGCATTTCGTTTGTATTTCACGGACCGACTTCCGATAATGCGACTGGACCATTTATTCCCACCAGATTCATCCAAGGGGACATGTTCTTCACCATAGACGAGACAACCGGCGATGCCGTGGTTGGAGAGAATCACGTCTTTATACAAGAGTTATGCACTGCCCTTCATGTTGGAAACGTGGATTTTCTGGCATGTAACTTATTGCAATCTGCGGAATGGCAAAAATATTTTACATTATTCCAGAATGTAGTGGTGGGCGCATCGTTAGACAATACGGGTAATTTAAAATACGGAGGGAACTGGGTCATGGAGAACACAATGGAAAATGTGCGCGATATATACTTGAATAAAGACCTGATTGATAATTTCTCGGGATTACTTCTCACCTATTCTCTCCAGGTCAATGGCACTACGCGGACTTTTACATATACAGTAGATGCAAATAACTACGTGACTATTACAGGAATTTCAGCGAATTGGACGGGTGAATTGGCCATTCCTTCTACTATCGACGGAAACCCAGTCAAAACGATAACGGGTCTTAGTGGGAATGTTTTTTCCAGCCTTATTGTTCCGGTCGGTGTCACAACGATTGGTGCCAACGCAGTACAAGGCTCCAGCTCATTAACGAGTGTTTCGTTGCCCATTGGACTTACCTTGATCGGAAGTTATGCATTTACAAACTGTACCAACCTTGTTACAATTAATCTACCAGAAGGGCTAGTAGAAATTAGAGCACAAGCATTTAGCAGTACTAAAATAACTGCACAAATACCAAGCACGGTTACTACAATGGGACAAACCCCATTTTATGATTGTCAGGCATACACAAGCGTCACCATTCCGGCAAGTTGCGCTACTTGGGGACCTGATGTTTTTATTTATTGTAATTTTATTACAACCGTCACATTTGCTTATGGCTGTACGTCAATACCTTCTCTACTATTTACGAGCTGCCAAAGACTGCGTTACATTAACATTCCAAATACAGTGACCACGATTGGGGCCCAAGCATTTAGAGAAAACGGAAACGTGAATATGAAAGTAGTTATTCCGAAGAGCGTGACTACCATTGGTGGTGGGGCATTTATTTACAGTGGCACAGATGCGATTTACTTTTGCGGGAATTCTATTCCAAACATAGTATTGGGATCCGGAGATAACGGTGTTGAACTATTTAAACAGAGCAACAATACTCAAATAAACACATATTACCTTTCAACCGTTACCAATACATCTGTTTTGGCGGGGTTTTCCGACCCTGGTCATAATTTGATTCCATTAACTCCCACTGCCATGTATAACCAAATGAAACTCGACGGTGTCTCTGTACGTAATATTTACAATGCCGGGTTTCTCTCAATGGAATTCATCCTCACGCAGTACACCATTCGACAATTGATCGAGAATTTCGGCATTTCTATTGCTCAATTGATTGCAGATGGCCTACCTACATTAACAAATGGTACCATAAAATCTGCCATCGATTTTTGGGTCTATCAAGATGGTTATGTGGAGAATATGGCGATTGCTATATTTGGACATATTAACTTCTGGGATGTAAGCGGGATAACTGTTCTCGGGAGCACGGATGATGCAGGTTTTTTCCCTATTGATTTTGATTTCCCGAATTACGGTAACCCCATTGATATAAGCAGATGGAATGTGAGTAATGTAACGACCCTAAAAAATGCATTCAAAGGGTGTATATATTTCAATGGTGATATTAGTGATTGGGATGTAAGTAATGTGACGAACATGTCACAGATGTTTTATGGGGCAACTACGTTCAATTATGATATAAGTAGATGGAATGTGAGTCATGTGACGAACATGTCACAGATGTTTTATGGGGCAACTGATTTCAATGCCGATCTAAGTAGATGGGACGTGGGTAATGTCCTAGATATGAACGGGATGTTTAAAGAGGCATCCAGTTTTAATAGAAATATTGGCGGTTGGAATGTGAGTCGTGTTACGGATATGAATTATTTCTTAGATAAGGCAACCGCATTTACCCAAGACCTCAGTCCATGGAACGTGACCGGATTTTCATCGCAGCCTATCGATTTCAATTTAGATGGTATATTAACTCCAGCCTTATTGCCCGTATGGGGATCTTGGCCAGCAGACAAAGCTTTTATCATTTCTATTGTATCGTCAAGTGGTGTTTTGTCGCCAGCATTTGCATCAAACACATTTAGCTATACCCTTCGCTATATTACATTACCGTTCGATATTACACCGTACGTAATACCAGGTTCTACGGTTATTAGCATTGATAAGACAATGGCAACAGTTAGTTCAGGGAATATAACGATAAGTGTTACCTCGAGAAATGGTGCGATTAGTAATATATATACTTTTGCAGTAGAATTGTCGGTTTCTTCTTGGTATTCTATTTCTCTGAATATTAATTCTGGGACAGGAGTAAATGAGGGGACATTTAACGGATATTTTAGTGTAGATAATACCACGAATTTACTCACGGCTTTTTATGAAACAATAAACGGAGTAACTGATTTTGGAAAAAATATATTAGTTCAAACCGGCAATGGAAGAGAACTGGAAGAGGTTATAGGTTTTCAAACCTATGTATATCGCAGCCTTTACTATGATAATGCATATTTACCTGGTTGGTTTCAATTTTCAGAATATGGAGTTTTGATTAAGTCTATGTCTGCCTATCCACAATATTCCCTATTTACTTTAGGGCTACCTTATAATTATATTGCAGGGCCGGTTGGAGATACGCAAAATCGGTCTGGATATATTCAAACAATGAGTTCCTTGTTGGCCGATTATAGATCGGGTTGGGTAAGCACTATGATTTATGTTGTTTATAGTACGATTACGAATATTATCCCGATGACCTATCAAGCAATAAACACGGTTGGATACACCGCCTTGGATCTGGCCGATAGTGGCTTCAGGTTTAATATGAATATAAACACGTTTTACCACACGTTTTATACGGTTCCTTCGGCGACTTCAACGGTCATGACCAGAACCATTTACGACCGCATTGGCAATTTGGTACAAACGATAGACATTTCCTTTGGAGGACAAAGTATGTACGACACATTGGCGTTAATGAATAGCAACGGAACCAATCCTTTTACTATGGGGATTGTAGATTCGTCTCGGAATATAATTAAGATGGATTTGGCGTATTGCAATATCTTCACGAAGGAATTGACATCCAATCAGAAAACAAAACTCATGTCGTACGTGAATACAACATTTAAAGAACCACACACGATCTTTACCGCACAATATAAAGTTACCGTCTCCGATGGTGTTTTTTCGTTGGTAGACTCAAATGGAAGCTCTGTTCAAAGTATTGCGTTCAATTCCGGGAGTACCTATCTATTTGACCAGAGTGATTCCAGTAATACAGGAACCGTTTTTAAACTAAGTAGCTCGTCCACCTCATTGGTTGAAATTACGTCGGGGGTTACAAGATATAATACTCCAGGAACATTGAATGCATATATGACCATTTCGCCGGTGACATCACTCACGGCTTATCTGTTTGATCCTACGCGTATATATTATATAACCACGGCAGGTATGGCGTATGTAATAAATGGATCCGCAGATCAAACGATCTATTTAGTACGCGGCTATACTTATACAATTAATGTCAATGCACCAGGTCACCCATTTTATATTCAGACCAGTTCAGGGGCGTACAATTCTGGCAATATTTACAATACTGGTGTAACAGGGAACGGAACCGAAAATGGGACAATTACAATTGTAGTTTCGGCGACTACTCCTCAACAACTTTATTATGCTTGTCAAAATCATGGGTCGATGAACGGCTCCATTGTAGTAGGATAACTTGTTCATGTCATATATATTCATTTTATAAGAAATGAAAATATATCTGCGCTTCGTGTAGGAGTCGAACCTACGACCTTCCGGTTAACAGCCGGACGCTCTAACCAACTGAGCTAACAAAGCATTTTTTGCATTCTGTGGGGTTCGAACCCACGCGTAATAAAACACCAGATCTTAAGACTGGCTCCTTAGACCACTCGGACAAGAATGCGGGAGGGGAGGATGGTGCACAAGTACGGATTTGAACCGTAGACCCTTGGCTCATAAGACCAATGCTCTAACCAATCTGAGCTACGCGTGCATATGCTGCGGGAACACTGTTCTCTCTTAAGAGCTTGATTTCTTTATATGATTATTTGTATAAGTATTATGATATGATATGGGCTTCTTCATGATGATCAGATTAACATCTTACTTAAGCTTGACCGGTTTTCTTGTGCGGCGTTTTTTCCCCCCTTTTAGTTTATTTCTTGTTTTTTTACCGGCTCTTTTTATCACTCGCTTTGATTGACGATGATTATTTCGTTTATATTTCAGATGGCGGTTATTACGTGATTTTCCTCCTTCTTCACTGATGCTTCCTCTGAGTTTTGTGCTTTTGGCTCTTCGTTCATCTATATCCGCTGACGCTTCTCGAAAGTTCAAAAGGTCTTTTTTGTCTACAACTTCGAGTTTATTATAATCTTTATGTTTGACCTGATATTTCACGTCTTCAGCATTTTGTTTGTTTTGGTAGGTTGCAAGTATTATATAATTATCATATACTTTTTTAAGTTGTATATCACCTAGGAACGTTGGAATTTCTTCTTTTTTTTTTAAGACGTACATGACTCCACCAGGGAATCGTGTTTGAGAATCGTCATCTTGTATTTGTTTAAATATTCCATCGTCATTGTCGATTTCATTTCGATTAAGCTTTTTGAATTCGCTGTCAGCAATTATATATCTGTTTGCAAGTTCTGCTTCTGCTTTTGCTTTTACATTTGCTGCTGCTTTGTTTATAATACTACCGACGTTTTTTTTCGCTGTTGCGGTTGCTGCTGCTGCTGCTTCTGCTTCTGCTTCTGCTTCTGCTGCTTCTGCTGCTGCTTTCGCTGCTACTTCTGCTGCTGCTTTCGCTGCTTCTGCGTTTGTTGTTGCGTTAGCTGCGAGATCAGTTGCTTGATCTACATCTAATGTCGAAGTTACTGCTCCTGCTGCTTTTATTGCGGCTTGTGCTGATCTGGCTGCTTCTATTGCTGCTTCTGCTGCTGCTGCTGCTGCTTCTGCTGCTGCTTCTGCTGCTTTTTTTGTGTTGTCTTTGTTACTTTTGTCTGCTCCTGCTGATTCGTCTGCTTCTCTTGCTGCTGCTGCTGCTGCTGCTGCTGCTTCTGCTGCTGCTTCTGCTGATGCTTCTGCTTCTTTTTTTGCTGCTGATGCTGCTGATGCTGCTCTTGCTGCTGATGCGGATGCTACTGTTATTGCTGCTTCTTTTTTTGCTGCTGCTTCTTTTGATGCTGCTTTGTCTGCTTCTTTTTTTGCTGCTGCTGCTTTGTCTACTTCTTTTTTTGCTGCGTCTCCTAAAATTTTATCGACGGTTATTGTCGCTGTTGCATTTGCTGCTTCTGCTTTTGCGTCTGCTGCTTTCTTTTTGTCTGCTGCTGCTTCTTTTGCTGCTACTGCTGCTTCTGCTGCTGATTTTGCTACATCTGCTGCTTTCTTTTTGTCTGCTTCTGCTGCTTCTGCTGCTTCTGCTGCTTCTGCTGCTGCTTCTTTTGATGCTTTTGCTGCTTTTGCTGCTGTTTCTCGTGATTCTCCTGCATTTCGTGTGCTGACCTTATCGAGTGTTTTGTTTTCTTTTATAAATGCTGCTGTTGTTGCTGCGGCTGCTTCTACTTTTGCTTTTTCTGCTGCAGCTGCTGCTTTTGTTGCTGCTGCTGCTTCTGCTGCTGCTTCTGCTGCTGCTTCTGCGGCTGCTTTTGCTGCTTCTGCTGCTGCTTTTGCTGCTTCTGCTGCTTCTGCTGCTGCTTTGTCTGCTTCTGCTGCTTGATTTGCTGCTTTTGCTTCTATAGCTGCTTTGTCTGCTTTTGCTGCAGCTGCTTCTGCATTTTTTGCTGCTTTTGCTGCTTTGTCTGCTGCTTCTAATGCTGCTTTTGCTGCTTTGTCTGCTGCTTCTAATGCTGCTTTTGCTTCTGCTGCTGCTTTTGCTGCTTTCGCTGCTGCTGCCGCCGCTGCAGCTTTAGCAATTTGTTGCTCTTGAAATGGATTGGGGGGGGCTCTCTTTTTTTTAGGTTGTGGCTCGTTATCCAAGTCATATTTTGCAACAAGTTGTATTCCCATCGTCTTTGCAGCTACTGCGAGCGGACCCTTTTGTTCCACAAGATGAGGAGGTTTATACATATATTATATAAGTATAGAAAAACATTAATCCACCTAAAGTTAAAAAACATAATGTACTGCAAAATTTCAATAAATAAACGAATTCAATAAAAATGCTATTTTCGAAAACATTTATTACGTGATTCAACGTCTGATTTATGGTCATAAATAGTAATCAATCGAATAATAGATACTAAAACATACCGACCCATAAACAAATGTTTGAATCATTCGACGCACTCAAGCAGAAAAATAATATCGAATGCTACTGGATGGAGTACCTTCGATGAAAACGGTAAAATCAAAACATATTACTAAGTTACAACTTAATAATAATTTGAAGGTACATACATATATTCTATGGAAGCATTGATTTTCATTATCGGGGAAGCCTTTCGAACAGGTGGTCAAGGAACCCGAGTGAGAGGTCTGCCGGAATCTTATCACGAACAAATGAATGCTTGCAATACCCATATAAAGTTCTTAGATCATTTGAAAAATAAATTCAACTGTATTCTATCCGTTCATATATCTACCTATGGTACCAAATACAACGACGAATTACTCGGGATTTACAAACCGTATTTAATAGGCTATAAAATATATGACGATACAATTGGATTGACCCCATTATTCAAACATGCGATAATGGATAATAAACATTATTTACGGAAGTATGATTTCGTCTTTTATTTTAGAATTGATTTGTTTCTAAAAGATCACTTCTTCATGGATGTTTTCAACCCACGATGGAATACAATCAGATTTCCATCTATTTGTTGGAAACAGGGGAGTATTCATAACGGAAAACCAAGAGTAAATGATATGATGTTATTCATACCCAAACCGTTTTTTGATCATATCGACAATATATCTCTTTGTCATGAAGCATGGAATCTGTTTTCTAATGATCTAAATATAAAAGAGAGTGATATGGATGTCATGATTCATACCTATCATGATTCCGATTCGGAAAAAGATTGGAATCCGTTGTATCATATTGTAAATAGACCCGAAAGTACTATTTGGCATAGTGAAAATGAAATATTTAATCACCCCTCCAGATAAATATCATCATTTACATCTCAACCATTGGTAATTTATTCATTTCTATATGTTGGAATTGAATACTGATTGGTTTGTCAAAGTTATCGAAGATAAAACATAATAAATCATCGTTCTGAGATGTCTCAATTACAACATTAATATTTACCCATGTATATGCTAATATATTTTTGCATTGATAATATGTTACCGATTTGTGCAATTTAATAAAATCAAAATTGATTATGTTGTAATTACTATAAATGTCGAATGATAACTTATACATTCCTGGATCAGGAATATTATTTGCTATCCAACAATAAGAATGAGTACCACTGTATTTTTTAGTTAATGTGACGACATTACTTTCACTAATGTATAAATTTGATATGTTATTTTTAGAGTAATATGATACATTTTTAGTGAAATCTAATTTATTTAATATAAACTCGGTATCATTAAAAAATCTTAATTTAAAAAAACTTAGATCGGCTACTTCTACAAACTCATTCAATAGATAATTCATATTGAAGCATTCTTCCAGTTTGGGTTTTAAATAATGTAGGCAGTCTTTATTATTACTATTATTTTTTAAATGTTCTATAAGAATGATTACAAAATTACCTATATATTTTTTGGGTACGAAATAAAAATTATCATCAATCAAATGATCGGCTTCCAAAATAGAAATAATATTTAGTTTATCAAAATCAATATCAATAAACGTTTCCAAAAAATATATATCTAACCGTGTTAAAATTAACACATCGTAATTGTTGATATATTCTAATAAGAATAGTTCTAAAATTTTCAACAATTTATTATTTTTACTTTCATTTGAAATAATATATTCTAATGGTTTGTAATCATCCAGTAAATTATTTAATATCGGAGAATCGTTTGTTGAAATAAACGTATCAATATCATAATTATTTTCAAAAAAATTGTAAAGACTCTTTTTAATATTATAAAAATAATGCTGATAACTGATGAAAAACGACTCGTTACTATGATGCGAATAGTTTTCACAATAGTGCAAGCCACAAAGTATCATTGCCAGTCTTTTTTTAGGTTGAATTTTACTTGTAAATTCTTGGATGGATTCGTCTCTATAAATATCACCAATGCGTCTCGTAATATCTATAACATTAATATTATTCAATAAAGCGGCTACGTAGAGAACTCTACATGCATCCACTTTTGCCAATCCATTATCAAAGGGATCCTTAATATACTTTAAAATATGTATCCATGAATCCGCTATGGTATCCATACTACCACTATTCCCATAAAAAAATATATCATAAATTCGGTTTGGATAGTATATGGTAGGTGGGTTTAATGCCCAGATTTTATTATTGCTATTACTGTCTAACCTGATAAATTCATTCAAATACACATTAGGTATTTCTTCCACTAAACACATATCAGGTCTAAACCGAATGACCATATCATATTTAAAATCATGTTTATTCTCGTATAAAATTTTCATTCTATTCGCATCCCAAATTTTATACAATTGAGGAAATACAGTAGCATTCACTGTGCCCAAACTATATTTGTCTTTATACTCATCCGGTAAATTTGAAAACCACGCCTCATAGTTTTCAATATTCATGTTTTTGACATTATTATATTTGTGTATGATATTGTTTTCCACTGGCACATGATATGGAGAATATCCTCTATTATCCCAGGTGGATATAAATAAATCGCAATTATACTTTGAAAATAAATATTGGTTATTTCGTTTGATCAGTTCTGGGTTATCAAAATTTCTCATCTCCCCGCAGATTAAAACGGCGACTCTTATCGCTTTAATAATCGAATTCTTTTCGAAACATCTGTCAATCAGTCCATAGAAAGGAAATTTATACGGAAGTAATTTCCGATTTACATATTTTTTCATCAACACATTCATAATGGATTGTTCTTGTGTATTCCATTTAAATTCACCATCCTGAACGTGAGAAGAATAATCCGACGATATCAATGTTTCATCATTACATAATTCCAGCCATTCAGTAAAGAATTTAATGGATGTATCCGTTTTTCGTGCCACTATAATGGAGGCATTTATTAGATCTTCGTCCAAATAATTATTTGGATATTTATCCAGTTGTTCAAATACTTCGCGTTTTATATGATGTTTCATTTTTATAATTCCAAGATGTTCTACCGGTGCAAATATATCCGCTCCGTTTAATACCACATTTAAATTTTCCACCGTACGCTCTAACCCATTTAAAATAATAGGATACTTATCAATATTAGAGTCTCGATAGTAAATAATATCATTTTCATTTGAATTTTTCAACGTATCCAAAATGATATACGGTTTCCATCTGAAGTATCCTATTAAATGGGTACATGCATTATATTTTGGCTCGTTTGAATACTCTTTCACTAAAAATTCGGTATCCTTATTCTTTTGTAATTCTGATTTTCTGTAAAATCTAACTACATCCACATGTTCAGACATAAGAGTAGCATATCTATTTGCTGGATTCGATAAATTTATACAATTGTCATACGGTTCTCCTTGAGTATAAAAGGAGATCATTTTATAGTTTATATCGGATGACTCAAAACGTATGTTTTTAATAATAAACTCACATTCGCCAAGAAATTCATCCATCATAAATAAGATTAACTGACTCCTTTTTTGAAGGTGTAATTTGACGTTAATATGAACAAACTCATCTTTTACACATAGAGATAGCCAATCATTATATATTTTGACTGGTTCGTGTGTTTTAATAAAAAAATGGTCATGAACGGTCGGAACATGACTTAGAAATTGGATATCAAATGATAAAATGGTTTCAACCTTTGTTGGTCTATATCTATACCCGAACCATGTATAATGTTCCATCGGCGTATTATTTTTTGTTTTTTCAACTTTAAATGTATCTGCGTCTATTCTACTTAAACTTACATTTTTACTTTTATAATGATTAAAAGTTAGTTCGTTCAAAACAATACCATCCACAAGATGTACTTTATCCACTTCCAACATAATATATATATGCTCTATTATATTATTATTGGATTTATTACCGAGAAGTACGCTGATAACTAAATGAGGTCAATGTCAAAATCTTCTTCTTCTTCTTCTTCTTCTTCTATTTTTCCCGGGATTCGTTGATCCATAATAGAAGCAACCGGTTCCGAAACGGTAGTAGATGCACTAAAGGTCACAAACACCTTGTCGCCTGTATTACTATTCGTTTGCTGACTGAATAACTGTGCCTGAAACATCGTACTCAGTCCCAGTTCTGCGATATGATTGGCTGTATATATATGTTCTATATCCACCGTCGATTCTTCCTTGATCGTCTGCCACGAACTGCGATTATTTATCAGTAGAATACTGTTCAGTTGGACGTAGTTGTTTCTCTTCTTGTGTCCTTTCATCGATCCAGGCAATACGCCCATGTGAGTTTTTTTGGCTTCCGTTTGTATGCGAAAACGTCCGTTCCCGCATACTGCCACGACGACTGCGTACTCCTCTTCCGGTCCTTCGGGAATCCTTATTTTATTCGACACATATGTCGTGTTTCTGGCCATGGTCTTTGTTTTATTTCCTCCTTGAACATTACGTCTTCCCATTGTCTTAGTAGGTGTGGTTGTTTTATATGTGAAAACCCTGACGACTAAAGCATTTTCAATTTTGCGACGAAAAACTTAAAACCGTTTCTTCTTGGTAATAAATGCGTTCATTTGTTTAGATCGGGTAACTGTATGTTCAAGAATGCGATTCTGGTGAGACTCCGACTCGGTGATTTGAGGCGGAGGTGCTTTGAATAATACATCGATCATGTGAAATACCAGAAACTCCTGATATTCTGTATTCGGGTACATAGCCAATACTACCGAAAGTTTCGTGTGAAAATAAGTGATTAATGTCGTCAATTGCTGAAACGATCCGATCATCAAATTATCCAACCCACACGTAAAATCTGTAGATAAACATCGCGGCTTATATTCTTTGAAGAAAGTACTCAAATTGCTGCACCTCTCATAGACACTATATTCGCTGAAATTCGAATGGCAACTATTTGAGTGGCAAAACAGATCGAACCGGAATTCGATCGTAGTGAGTTCTGGATTCATTTCGTTTTTCATCTGGCTGAACATATTATATTTACCCGCCCACATATTTTTCCACGCGATCTTAGGACAACAACTTTTGGCCAGTTGGCCTTCTACTGACCCTATAAGTTTGAGGTTTTTGTCATTTTCGATAACTATCCTGCTCAGCGTGATATTCGTAAAGTAATCCTGAATCATTTTCGGCGTCACTTGAGTGCTGTCTTGGTGATTGCTAACGCCCAGATTTGGCGTTTCTTTCCAGCTCTTTGATCCATTCACTTCGGACCAAGTATGTATGAATATCCGGACATTATAGTGTTTCATTAGAAAATTCACAAAATTGCGCAGTTTATCGTTCGAAAACCCTTCTCGAATATGTCCTCGAATAATGACTACAATATGTTGCTTTCTACTGCTAAATATGCCGTTGTTTTTTCGGGTGAGAATCATTGTTGGTATTTATTATATTATCAAAACATATTATATCCAGTTCAAAAAGGATATTTCCCGAAATCTATATTCTTGTTCCACTGAATCTTTTTTTTGGAATATTAAATCTTTAAAAATATTTTACTTTGAATAGAATTCCTGTGAAAAATCTCCCCCCCCCCTCAAATCGCAGCACATTTTATTCCGCACATTTTATACATGAAACCCTGATTAAATACACCTTATTATAAGAACATAAATTACGAAACCTCTCTCAAAATCTCCACAGTGACAGTAACAAACAGCACATTTTATTCCAAAAACAGCACATTTTATTCCAAAAACAGCACATTTTATTCCAAAACAGCACATTTTGTGCGCGTTGGAGTCAGGCTGGAATACGGGTTGTCCAACCGAAAACATGATACTGACCAGTAAGCCGGAACAGCACATTTTGTGCGCTGTACTGCCTGGCCATATTATTAGATATCTCGACCACCTCTAAACCGTGACAGTAAGAAAACACACTCATCATGAACAGCACATTTTATTCCAGAGCAGCACATTTTATTCCAAAACAGCACATTTTATGCGCTGCAATTTCAGCCCAAAATATTAGATATCCCGACAAAACCAAATACTATGACAGTAAGAGAACAGCACATTTTATTCCAAAACAGCACATTTTATTCCAGAGCAGCACATTTTATTCCAGAGCAGCACATTTTATTCCAAAACAGCACATTTTATGCGCTGCAATTTCAGCCCAAAATATTAGATATCCCGACAAAACCAAATACTATGACAGTAAGAGAACAGCACAT
>Ga0209443_1000487_pt1 | contig 26885 bp, 13 predicted proteins | sample LauGreBMM110DCMD_2_FD_187571 | JGI IMG/M metagenome (GOLD analysis project Ga0209443, IMG submission 187571) | Freshwater lake microbial communities from Lake Michigan, USA - Su13.BD.MM110.DCMD (SPAdes) (version 2) | ecosystem: Environmental > Aquatic > Freshwater > Lake | place: Lake Michigan... | reverse complement strand
AATACCTTATTTGACGAGCTGTTAGTTCAAGATTGGGATGGTCTAGTGGCCTTTTTGCTAACGTATGGAAAATCACAGGCCATCAAAAAACGCTTTCTTGACAGCTTATCTCAGGAGGCTATTCTGTCATTTTTTTCCAAAGTAGCTCCTCAAAAAAGAAAGCTTTTGGAGTGGGTAGTGGATGTATTTGAACAAGTTCAAGAAGTATACAAGCCGATCAACCAAACCGTCATCCAAGTAAAAAAATCGATTAACGAAATTACTTTTGAGCTCTTCCTAAATAAGAATTTACAATCCACTTCTGATGAAAATTACCTGCGTCTTTTGTTTAAAAAGACCGCTTTGAAATATGGAATCAGTTATAAAAATTTACTTTTTATAACCTTAAAATCTATTTCCACTGGAGAAAAAAAGTACCGAATCTTTAATTTCAATCAGATGTTGGGTGGGTTATATGCCAAAGACATCCTAAAAATGAAAGCTTATACTCCCATAGACTTGTTGCTGTTTTCAACCGATGAAAAAGAGCAAGAATGGAGTACCAATTACCAAAACAAAGAGGAATTGGTATCCTTGTTTGGAGGCTTGTACCAAGACCAGTACGGTTCATTACCTGCTGCAGTTGTTGCCTGGTTACAAACAAAACTGCAGACACTCCCGCTAACCAATGCGTCTCGACTTTTTGAACTTTGGGAGGAATTTTCGCAAAAGTATGCGTTGCCTCTTGGAGAGTTAGTGATTCCTCTTTTGTTAGAAAAAAAATCCAATGCTCGCGTGAAATTGAATTCTACTGAATTCGATTTTTGGGTAAAGAAATACGGCATTCAAGGCATTTATCCTACCAAAGAAGTAGATGTTTTGCAGCTACTTACCTATTTGCAGTCCAATAAGAAAATGGTTTCGCCAGCCATGATTAAAAAAATAGCCCTTGCTCTCCCAGTAACAGGGGCATTCAGCAAGCAGGTGTTTTTTAAAGTTGCTGAACTTATTCGGCCTCGGTTCTCTGCTGTTTTACCGGAATATTTGGAGTGGATTCAACAGCACTTAAAGAAAAATAAGGCTGAAAAACTAGAGATAAAACTATACACATGGTTATATCATCAGCTCATTATGCTTCCTCAAGGCCAACTTTCTCTCGCCTCCTTAAAAGAGAAAGCAGAAGAATTTTTGAGTTTGAGTGAGCGAGAGGCCCCTCGGGAAGAAGAAAAGACACTTTCCTCTGTATCGAGAATGCCTGTAGTTCAAAAACGAAAACAGTCTAGTAATTCCGCGAAGATGGTGGCAAGGCTCTTTGGAATTCTTGGCCTAGAAGAGATATATGGGATTTTTCCACAAGCCAGGAGATACAATGAGGAGATTTTACTCAAACTCTTGACGACAAAATATTCCAGGTTATTTTATCAGTTGTTACTAAAGCATCGTTACAATCCCGAATTTCAAGATGCCATCTTAGTTCAAGCACCAAACTGGCTAAAAAAACAAGTGCTAGATTTTTTACTTCAGCGTTCTTCATTCAATTGGAATGCAAGCATCTCTGCCTTAATAAGCTATTTTGAGGAGACCAAATGGGTTAAATTGGATGGTATGGCCTTAGAAAGTTTCATTGAAAAAATTCTTTGGAAAGAGATTTTTGAAGGAGGCTCCTTTGCTAAAGATGAGGTGGTCGTAGAACTTCTAGGAAATGCATTAGATGCTCGATTCATTTCAGCCAAGTTTTGGAAAGACTTACAGGGGTATAGCCAAAAAAGAGAACTTCAAAAAGAAAGTATAAGTACCAAGGCATTCTTAAATTTTGCTTCCCTTGAGCAAGCTGACGGTTTTGCCTACCTCATTGCACGTGGTGGTTTTAAGAAAGAGGAGCCGTCTATTCTACCTATACTTGAAAGTTTGGTTTACTATTCCGCATTTCCGGTAGCACATACCTTTGAGGGCAGTTCTTCCGAGGAGTTTAACGACTATATCACTAGGTTGGCAGTAGAAAATAAAAATGAATTTTTGACTTTTTTTGAAAGAGTTAAGTATCCTTTTTTTAGCCGAAGATTTTTTAATCTTGTAAAAAACAAGGGCCTGTTGGTCTTGATCAAAGAAAAACACAGGCAGGAGCGGATAGCTATTTCTATTGAGCAGGTGGAAAGAATTCTGAAAATTTTTACTATTCAGGATCCAGGCAAAACTGAAATTTTTTTACGGGCCTGGTTGGTGTTTCTTTTTCATTCTACTACCCGCAGAAGATCTGTCGGTTACTTAGCGGCAGAGGTGGGAGAGCTTTTGGTAGAAGAAGGGCTATGGGAAACTAGAAAATTAGACCTGGAAGCGACTTATGTCTTGTTGACGAAACTTTTTAGCTGGAAGGAAGCTGAAAAAAAGTACTTTTTTAATCTAGCAAGGGGTTGGGCCCTAGTAGAATCTATTCCTGCTCCAATTTTAGAACTGGACACGGAAGAGCAGATCCAAGCGTATTTTAAGCAAGTAAATGATCCGTATTTAAAGGACTTGAAGGGCAAAGCATTCTTGAAGATTTGGTTTAAATTATTTTTTGCCTTGGCCTCAACAGATAGTGTAACTACTTTTTTGGAATTATTCAAAAATAGTTTTTATAAAAACAGCTATAGTTTGGTTAAGCAGCAAGAACTATTTTTCAAAGGCTTTCTTCAAATAAAGGAAGGATATGCCTCTTTCCAGCAGGCCTTAGCCGATAGCCCTCAGGGTTGGATTGAATTTAGGCAAGATAGTCCTACATTTTTCGAGCAATATGATCAAGAAGTTGCGCCTGAGCCCATAAAAATGAGCTTTGTGGCCCTGCTCAACTTTTACCTAGCCTACGGAGTACTTCCCAAGGAGGAGGGGAGTTTGCAAGTCTTTATCAAGAAATTGATGGGGAAAAATGGTGCCGAATTAGTCCAGTTGAGGAGAATAGTTCTTGCGAGTTTGTTAAATACCAGGAAGAAAAAAATTCTAATCAACTTACTTAGGTATGTAGATGAAAAATGGTTTTATGACCTGTTACATCCAAAGCTTTCTATAGAGCTGGACAAGTTGGTGGAGGAAGTAAAAAGAAAGACAGGGAGTAATTTTTTTGCAGATTTGCGAATTCAACAGCCAGTAGACAGGATCTTATTTTTTGCAGAAAGTCTGACCAAAGGGGGGGCGGCCACCAAGCACTTGGTAGCGTTATTGATGCCTGTTTTTGAGCAGTGGGTGGAAAGAAAAAGTCCGTCAGTGGTGGCGGCTATGTTTACGAGCAGTGATGAAAAACCCGAAGTATTGGTTTTGATCCAACATGCTAGTAGGAAAGTAAAGAAGGTACTTGAGGAGCAGATTGAAAAGAAGCAAGGAGAGGAGCCGCCGAAAGTTATTGAAGTCGAGGAGGTGAACCTTGGAGAGGGAGTGAGCATCTCCAATGCGGGTATGGTGCTCTGCTGGCCATTTTTCGGAAGATTTTTTGCCGCACTTGGCTTAGTGGATCAGGGTAAATTTAAGGGGCAGAAAGCAGAAGAACGAGCGGTTCAATTGCTACAGTACCTAGCCACAGGATTGACATCTTTCGAAGAGTGGGACCTGAGTTTGAATAAAATTCTATGCGGTGTCTCTTTGAACACCCCCATCTCTCCTACCCTTGAATTAACGTTAGAGGAGGATGAGCTAGTGAGGAAATTGATCAATGGTACTATATTTAACTGGGAAAAAATTCGTGGCACAAAACTAGAGACCTTTAGGGAGACCTTTCTTGTTCGTCAGGGAATGCTCTATGAAAAAGATAACAGGTGGGAATTGATTGTGGAGCGAAAAGCCTATGATGTGTTGATGGATACCCTGAATTGGAACATTTCCATGATAAATTTAGGCTGGATGAAAAAAAGATTAAATGTTCAATGGAAATAAAAATTAGTACTGAAAAGTTAATACAGCCCATTTTACAGGATCTTGCCTGGTTAGAAGCCATCCTTGACCTACGGATGAGTGCATATTTTGAAGAAGCGGCTCCTGATTTTATTTTCCCAGAACCTCCAAAATGGTTAGGTGAGGACAATCCATATACTTATTTCGTGACCAAATATAAGTTGGATAGTAAGGAACGGGTGATTTTGTTGATGAGTATGGTCCCTTTGCTTAGCCCTCAATCCTTTGATTGTTTTTTTATACAAAACAAATCCATTGGAAGGCCATTTTCAGAATTTGGTGGGGTAGAGGCCAGGTCTCATAAAGGTTTCATACCTACGGTGGAGACGGTCAATTTTGTGTTGAATGGAAAGGATTTATTGAAAAGGCTAGACTTATACAAGGTCTTTTCTGAGGAGCATTTCTTTTCAAAACGCCAGATACTTTCTTTGAAAAAAAACTCTGAGACCGAATCTTTTTGGTCCAATAGCCTTCAGATCAATGAAGATTTTTTTTACCATCTGATCTCTGGAGAAAAGATTTCCCCTAAATTTTCCTCACAATTTCCTGCTAAGGAACTTACTACCCAATTGCAGATCGATGATTTGGTACTCAATAAGCAATTGATGGACGAATTGGGGTTGATTTTAAATTGGATCAAATTTAGGGACGAAATTAAAGCCTCACCGAATTTGCGGAAGAGCTTTAGAACAGGATATAGGGCATTATTTTATGGCCCCCCTGGTACAGGTAAGTCCCTCACGGCGGCTATTCTTGGGAAAAATAATGGCCTCCCGGTTTACCGAATCGATTTGTCTCAAGTGGTTTCTAAGTATATCGGAGAAACTGAAAAAAATCTTTCCAGGCTTTTGGATGTGGCAGAGCACAAAAACTGGGTACTATTTTTTGATGAGGCAGATTCGCTTTTTTCCAAGCGAACTGAAATAAACGATTCGAAGGATAAGTATGCCAACCAGGGAACTTCCTATCTGTTACAACGATTGGAAGAGTACGATGGGTTGGTAATTTTGGCGACCAACTTGCGACCCAATATCGACCGAGCTTTTGTCAGACGTTTTCAGTCTATTTTGTACTTCAATCTACCGACGGTAGACGAACGAATAACCTTGTGGGAAAATGCCTTGAGAAATTTCAGTATAGCAAAGGATGTTTCCATCAAGAAATTATCTGAAAAATACGAGGTATCCGGTGCTGCCATTAGCAATGCCATTCAATTTTCCTGGCTTAGCTCTAAGCGGGACCAACGTGATCAAATAAGTTCCCTCGACATAGAGGGGGGCTTGCTGCGGGAAATGGCCAAAGAGGGTAGGGCAATGAAATAGGTTAAGGATGCAATCAAAGTTGGTTTTATCGAGTGAATTTCCCTTAAGAAGTCTTAAATTGGATGAAATTTCGATAAGTTTGTGACAGGTTAATTTAACGTTGGATGTTTGATTATTGCTACTGGCCTGAAGGAATTGAAGTCGAACTCAATAAGCAGTTAGATAATTTTCACCATCAAGCTCAATTGCTTATTGATGGGGAGGTATTCTTAGCACTAGCTAACAAAATACTCAAGGCGCAGGTGGCCGGAAAGTATTTTGAGCTGATCATTTTACTTCCTAAAGGATACAGGACACTCGAAAACGCGAATTTGTTTCACCGGATCACCCAGGCGGGTGCAAAAGTGGGTATCATAGAAGTTACTGCCTTTGACGAAGGGTTCGAACAATTCTCCATTTTCGATAATAGGCTGTATTACAGTAACAAGCGTTTGGAAGGTGAGGTTGATTTTGCGGATTTCTTTTACAAAAAACACCAAGATTTTGAAGGGTTAATGAATGTTAGCCGGATGGTCAATTCGTATTCTCAGGAAATCAAATTAAGCTTTACTGCCGAAAAGTATTTTGCCACCAAGGGAGAGGAGATAAGTTTCTTCTGGGAGTCGACAAATGCCAATTCCAATATTTTGATCCCAGGGAATAGAATGCTTGAAGCGCACGGGGAGGAGCGAATCACCATAGAGGAGGACACTTTTCTAACAATTACCTCCAAAAATGAAAAAAGTAAAACTTCGTTGTCTATTTTTATTAAGTGTTTAGAAGTAGATCACCTAAGGTTATCTGTATCCATTTTCAATAAAGAAGTTGACGATTATGTACCTATAGAATCTATATCAAAAAACAATGAAATATTTGCGGTTTACATGAGTGACGTGGTGAAAATTGAATGGGTTTGTAAACCAGGAACCACCTTATTTGAATCTCGTCTTGGGAAATTGAATAACATCGGCTTCCACAATTTTGTCTGTTTGGAGAAATCAAGCCTAAACTTTGAGATGCATTTCTTAAATACAGTAGCAAGTAAGGAATTCCACTTTTTCCCTTTATCCAAGGATAACTCCAACCTTGAGGATGAAGAATTCCATGATATCGCCCAGAAGATGCAAAAAGACAGAGTTGAAGAAGGGGAACAGTTATCTGAAAAAGAGACCTTTTTATCCAAAGTGTTTTCACTATTTAGCTTAAAAAAGTAGGATGGGACTAGGTGCTTTCTTTTTATTTTGTTCTGGAGTGAGCAAATCGGTTTTGGACAAATGTCCTGATAGCGAAAAAGTGAAGCACGTGAGCATAGGTGCATCTGTCTTATTTACGGGAATTTTAGCTATGCTTTCTTCCTATTTTGCATTCAGTTTAATCTTCGAAGGTTCCTATATAAATTTTTTTCTCGCCTTTTTTTGGGGATTGATTATATTCAATCTGGACCGATATATAGTGGCGACGCTGAGGAAGAAGGGAGATTTTTGGATGGAAGTAATTCAGATAAGTCCCCGCTTATTTTTATCTATCATGATTGCTTTGGTGGTATCCAAACCCCTAGAGCTACAACTTTTTAAGGCGGAAATTGAAGAAAAACTTAACGAAGAAGTGGTAGCGCGCATTGCGCTTGCAGAGAAGGAATACTTTACAGCGATTACCAACATAGATGGGGAGAAGAAGAAGTTAGATGTTCAGCTTCGTGAATTTTTTGATTTAAAGGAATTTTACTATCAGGAGTACAAATGCGAGTGTGATGGAACTTGCGGTACTGGTCGATACGGTAGTGGAAAGGAATGTGAACGTAAGCAAAAGAAGTACGAAGATTTTATTCAAGAATACGAATCCAAAGAGGTAGATATTCGAGAGGGGAAAATGTCTCTTGAAAAAAGTAAGGGAGAGCAGGCCACCTTGTTGGAAGAGGACAAGGAAAACATCAAGGCTAACTTTTCCTTGGGATTACTATCTAGGCTTCAGGCATTACATAATTTAGAGAGCTGGGCGCCTTGGACCATTACATTGATGATTCTATTTGTTGAAATTGCACCCGTTTTGACCAAGTTATTTTCTTCCAAAGGGCCCTATGATGATTTTTTAGCCCTAGAGGAGAATAACTTTAAAATGGATTACATCAATAACATGTACCAATCGGGACAGCAAGTGGAACAAGGGTATTCCAGTAAGTTGCGGGAAGTCCAAAACATGAAGAAGGAACTCATCTCCGACAAGCAAAAGAAGGTACAAGAACTCTACCGAGACTTAGGTAGAGAGGTAAATAAACAGATTAACAAGTGATTAACTGGACAACTAAAAGTCTGATGGTGATTGGATGCTGGTTTTTTGTCCTGGGATCTCTTCAGGCTGCAAATAAAGAGCCCTTTTCTAATGGCAACCGATTTGCTGCAGGCGACACCCTATCGGCACAAACCTTTGTCTCAGAAAGCGAGTTCAGCTTGTTTATTGCAGAGGAGTTGAAGATCACTGAATCTATCACCTCATTAAACATGCAGGAGGTAGACAGTCTTCATAAGTTGTTGAACGAGACAAAGAAGGTGCTCATTCCTAAAGCGGATCTGGTAAAGTTTTTAGGATTTAAGGTGACCAGTCCTGAGACTAAGCAAGTCATGGGTCAGGCAGTTGAGCTGTCTCCAAAAAATAGAACCCAGCGACTTACTTTGGATGTAATTGAAGGCGATTCTTTCATGCTTAACTATGTGGTAGAGGAGGGGATTGGTAATGCTGGAAAGATTGAAATATTGCTTAATCAAGTTTCGGTTGCGAAAGCTGCAGCAAAGAAGCGAGGAAAGAAAATCACCTTAGCCTTTGTTGCCAGCGAAACAGGTGAGGTCGAAATTGTCCTGCGGAATACAGGCCCCTTAAAAGAAAAAGGAACTATTCAGGTTCACTTAACCCCTCGAGCAGAAAATGTTGTGGTAAAAAAAATCAGATCTGTTGTGTTAAGAAAAGAACTTGTGGATGCACAGGTTCAGGACACCATTTTTCAAACCGTAGTGGACGAGCGGGTGGTCCTCACGCACAGAGCTAATCTCAAAGGCAATTCGGTGCTGCAAAAGCAACTAGATTTTGGTATTGATAACGAAGTGTTGGGTTTTGCCCTGTTCTTTTTCCCGTATTCGGAGAAGGATAACTTACAGGTTTCAAGAAGGGAGACCTACCGAGAAGACCCTTTGGAAGACTTTTCCGTGAAGGAATTGAGTGGAAAATCGTTTACTTACCTTCCCGAATTCGCATTTCCTGAGTTATCTGTTTCCTTGATAGATACCCAGCGCAAGATATTTTGGTCCAATGGGAACCATCCTGCCCTAGAGGCTTGGAAAGTTAGCCCAAATAGCAAAGCCAATTATGCGTTTTTTAAAACAAAACAAACGCTTGGCAACGGATCCGTTCAAGCAAAATTTTCTAATACGTCTGATCTGTATGATCTAGATTTTGGATTAAAAATTATTTCGCTCACGCTAAAAAAATTCACAATTAAGCAAGAAGTGGACGTGGAAGGATTTGAAGAGACAATACTATTAACCATATTATGAAGCATTCTGGATTAACCTACGCGGGCCTTTTAATTTTTCTTTTGCTAACCTTTGTTGGTTGTAAAGAAGCCAACAAGCTAAAATCTGGTGGCAGGAAGGTCACCTCGGGAATCAAAAAGGCTCAAGGAGCCTCCGATAAGCTCATGAAAAAGTTAGGTATTGCGGACTCGGTTGCTCAAGATCCAGACAGCCTAAATACCGAACTCACCCCCCTCGAACAAAAGACGTTTATTAATCAATATGCTACCCTCTATGATGGGTTGAATGGTCCCAAAACCAATCGCAATTTGCAGGCACTAGAATTTGACTCCGCTTCTCTTTCCTATAAGCGTCAGGGTATAGATCAACAGGCGCTTCGCGAAGATGTAGAAGTGTATACTTGGTATCCCTATTGGATGGGAGACGTCTGGAAAACATATGATTTCAATTTAATTTCCACCATTTCCTTCTTCACATTCAAGATTAACCCCAAAACAGGCAGCTACATAAATCCCGCTCAAATTAGCCAATGGAGACAAACTGATTTATTGGATTCTGCAAAAAAGCACCAGACCAAAGTATTGTTAAGTCTGTCTCTTGAAGGAGAAAATAATCACTTAGCTTTTCTACAGGATGAGGCACTGTGGAACACCACCATTGATTCGGTAGCAGTGCTTTTGAACGAGCGTGGTGCAGATGGAATTGAACTTGAATTTACGGACGTTCCTTTAGACATAGAAACCAAATTTTTAGATTTCGTAGCGTTCTTAAAAGATAACCTGGATAACCGCTTCGTTACAAAAAAAATGATAGTTTCCTTGGTGATTCCTGCAGATGCGGATATGTTTCCATTTGACTTGGTAAAATTGAATGAATCGGTAGATTTATTTATTGTTAAAGGCATGGATTACCATGAGATTGATGGCAGTGTAGCGGCCATAGCTCCCTTGAGAAATGAAACACCGGGAGGTCCTAGTCTTGAGACCACACTACTCACCTACCTAGACAGAGGGCTGGTTGCGGAAAAGTCCATTCTTGCGCTCCCACTTTATGGAGCTCAATGGTCTGGATCTTTTGATGATACGGAAGGATACTACAGTACTGATTTTGAACGGAAGCTTACTTTGTCCGAGGTAAATAGGGTTTTCCAATCCAAGGATAGCCTTTATATGATTACACCAACGCTGGATGAAACATCCATGACCAATTACTTTTTTCTTGAATTTCCAGATAACACATCCATTGAAGGCTGGTACGATGATGCCAATACCTTGTCAAAAAAAATGGATTTGGCCCTCTTCAATAAATTCAAAGGAGTTGGTTTATATGCGCTTGGCTATGATTTGGGAAAAGAAGAGGTTTGGCAAGTAGTGGCTGAAAAGTTTACCGGAGACATCGTTTACATCAAAGATCCTTTGAAGGAAATTGATGGCTATCCCATCAAAATCGCTGTAATCTTTCAGACCTATAAAAAGCTTTTTGTGGTCACCTTTGCTTTGGCCACCTTGGCACTTATTATTGCGCTTGTCGTTGCGTTTTCTGATTGGAGATTTAGAGAAACTATTTTGGCAAGACAACTGTATCGAATGATTGTATTGTCCATTTCTTGCCTTCTATTTCTAGGAATTTTCTTCTTTTTTGGTTGGCTAAACGATAAAAATTGGAGCTACTTCTTACTCTTTCTTTTAGGAGCTGGAACGAGCTATTTGGTAGAGCGATATGGGGGATTAATGAAGATAAATAAGCCATGAAGGTGGACGTTAAAGCAGTTGGGAAACTTCCAACAAAAGTACTTGCTAAAGAATTTATGCTATTTCTCCTATTTTCCTACGCGAGCATTTGGCTATGTTTTCCAGTAATGATTGCGATGGACTTGAAGGCTTCCTCTTCCGTTATGGATTCTATAGATGAAATCTACCTAATTCAACTTTCATTTTTTGTCTGGTTCTTTGTGATGCTTGTCTTTTATGTCCTTCGACTCTTATTTTATTTTTTAGTTAAGAAATTAAGTTCGAATGGTAAGCCCTAGCAAATCCCTGCTCAATACGAGGAGGCTCCACTTTTTTTAGAGCCCAGTAAACCCTGTTTAAGAGAGGGAACTTGGATTTTTACCTAGGACTAACTACATTTAAACAATCCGAATTAAGGAAGTTCTTAATTGGATTTCTTTCCCTATCGATCAAAAAAAGTTGTTGTCTTATAATGCATGTAGATTAAGTAAATCTTGTATAATTTACTTAATTAGTTGTCTTTTTCGCATCTTTTTTTAAGCCAAAATAGTCTAATTCAAGATTGTAGTTTATGGAATCTATAAGTTCCCAAAATGAACCTTCCGGAAGAGTGATTGAACATCTAGCCGGAAGGCAAAGACAGGTTTTTGATTTGCTTAGTTTATTCCAAACTTCTCAGTTGGTGGGTCTATTCGGTGAAAATGGATCAGGCAAAAGCTCCCTTATCAAACAAGGCCTGATTCCAGAAATGGCCAATGGATTTTTGGGTATAGCTGGTAGAAAATGGAAAACGGTCACCATTCGGCCTGGAATAACCCCTTTGGAAAATCTAGCTGCAGGTATTGCGCAACTAGGGCTTGAAAAAGGTAAGCAAAAATTAGAGGACGAGGTTTTTCTTGCCGAAGCAATGCGGGCTACGAGTGACGGATTAAAAAATGCATGTGGTCAAAAACTAGGAACTAAAAACACTTTCAACTCCCTGGTGGTCATTGATAATTTTGAAGACCTATTCCAATTTCGAGAGGTTGCCACTAACCAATTTGACTGGGACCAAACAGTAAAAAGTTTTATTCAAAACATTAGCAAATGTGTGGGCAATTCAAACTTGCCTGTCTACTTTTTAATCGTATTGAGAGCGGAGTACATATCTCGGCTTTTTGAATACCGACATTTTTATGAGATGTTGTCTTCTTCCCAATACAACCTTCCGCAATTTAGAAAAACAGAGTTTTCTGAAGTGATTCAATCTGTTCTGAAGCCTTCCCAAAAAACCATACACAAGGATGCTCTTGATTATTTGTACAATGAATTCGGTAAGGATTTAAAAAATCTAACCCTGCTTAAATTTTTCCTAAACGAGGCGATTGAGGTTGCAAATACCTCATCTCAGAGTGAAATTGGATTTGAGAACGTACAACAAATCTCCAGTGAGACCTTATATTCCAGAAAATTGGATGATTTTTTTAATTCCTGTGGGGAAACTGAAAAAAAGCTGATTGAGAAGTTATTTAAACAAACCACAGTCGTTCCTGACGGATCGAAGCTTAGAAAACCCATTCGAATTGATCATTTTTTACAAGTTACAGGATCTAATCTTAATGAGCTAAGTCCATTACTTTACTCGATTCAACATTCATTTCATTTTTTACTAGATGTGATCCTTCCTTTTCAGGAGCGTTTGGAAGTGAAGGATCACTCCTTGCTTTCCGAGGCAGCAGTGATTGACATCAAAAGCGAACAGTTTATTCCTCTTTGGCCTACTTTGGTTGAATGGATAAAAGAAGAAAAGGAGTCTCAAGACTTGTACAAGCGGCTAAGTGAAAAAGCGACGCTATTTGACAAGGGGCTTACGGATTACCTAAAACCACCAGATCTCGATTTAGCCCTTACATGGTACGAGACCCAACAGCCGGACGAACTTTGGTCTAGTCAATTTGATGACAATCACCACCGTACCATCGCTTACCTTCTTACGAGTAAGGTTAAATTTCAAGATGAGATTCTAAAAAAGGAACAGGATCAAAAAGAAAAAATTAAACGCCTCCGTAGGGTTTCGATTTATGGGGCTGTTGGTGGCTTAGTAATTTTATTTGTGATTGGAATTTTTGCCTTCGATGCCAAACAACAAGAAGCCTCAGCCCAAAAGGAACGAGAGATTGCAGAGAAGGAAACGGAAAAAGCGAAGAAGGAAAAGAATCGTGCCGATGCTGCCCGTGAAGATGCTATCAAAGCTACCGATGAGGCGCTGAAAAATGAGAAACTGGCCAACATTCAAAAAGTTCGTGCTGATGAAGAAAAAGTTCGAGCGAACACGGCTAGGAATGATGCTGAATTACAGAAAATTAAGATTCAGGAGACTAACCAGGAGCTGAATCAGAAGGAGAGGGAGCTAAGATCAACAGTTGTCAATTTGAAGGTTTCTGATTCCACTCGAGCAGTAGCTACTACTCAAGCGCAAAATGCACGCAAGTATCAAGAAACACTAAACTCCGTTTTGATCTTGAGAAACCAAGTTCAAAAAAAGGATTACCAAGCAAATGAACTGCAAAGTCTACTGAAAGAGGTGGATGTAGCTTATGCAAATTACAAAAAAGCCTCTTTGGAATTTAAAGAAGCAAATCTCCCCAACAACGATCTTTACCAGGTGATGCTGGAAATACGAAAAAAATTAGTTGACCAAGGAACAATCAAAGGATTACCAGCAGATTTGATATCCATGCCTAGTGGATTGCGAAAAATCAGGGTGTCTTCCGGAGGGATAATTGCTGCAGGTGGGGACGATGGTGTACTTCTTTATTCCAAACAAGCACTAAGACAAGGACCTGTGGTGCTTAACAAATCGATTCCTCTCAGAGGAGACCGTATCCGAAGTATGGAATTTCTAAACGATAAAGAGCTAATTATTGGCACGGTCAACGGGAAATTATATCAATTTAACACATCAACTGGGGCATATAAAACTCTGGAAGTGGGTCTGGTTCCCAACCAAATTGTTGAACAATTGATTGCTGGCCCCAATGGAGTATTCTTGCTAGTTGGGGGAGAAATTATAAAGGTGCTGCCAAGCGATCTATCTAAAACTGCCAAAGTTGCTAACCTTTCAGCGAAAAATATATTCAAATTTAATGAGGAGAAATTGTTGGTAGTTAGCAAAGACAACTCTCTGGTATTGCTAGATATTGCCTCACTACAATGGCAGCCTATTTCTTCTGACCTGAAAAAAAATCCAATTACGGCTGCAGTCAGTTCAGGCGAATATTTGTTTTTGGGTATGGAAAATGGTGAAATAGCCATTTGTAAAACCTTGAAATTAGGAAATGTGATCAGTATCCGGACAGAATTACCGCTTTCGGCCCACCGAACACGGATTACGAGCCTAGCCTATGATGCAAGTTCGAATAAGCTGTTTTCTGCAAGCCTTGACCAAACTGCCAATATATTTGATCTCAACTTAAGGAAGGTGAATAATGAATACGTAGGCATTCATAATTATAAAATTGAGGGGTTTGACAAGTGGATTTGGGACTTTGCTTTAGCTCAAACAGGTAAGGTGAAGACTTTATTGACTGTGGATGAAAGCGGAGAACTCAAATCTTGGCAAACTGGAGCTGAAGTGTTGTATGATGAGATATTTTCCTCTGGCAACAAATAAAATAACAAAGAAATAAAAATAATCCTAGGATGTATTTTATGGTTGTTTACCCAACAAAGACTAAAATTTTAAAGGATGAGTAAGGGAATGTCTTTTGATTTAAATTCGATTAAATCACAAATCATCCAGCAATTGGAAGTGAGGGGAATGCTTTTTCTGATAAAAACGGAAGATCATCTTTTTGACGATTTTCTGATTAAGAAGTTAATCGACACGAATTTATTCGCTTCCAAAGGTGTGAAAAAGAACTTTTCCGAACTGGAAGCCTTCAAAAATGAAGTTCAAGCCTTGAAGGGATATCATCTCATCGAAATCCCTAAAGTGACAGATGAGGTCATTGTACACTTGTCTGAGCAGGTCACTGGCCAAAAAGAAGAATCTTCTGCGAAAGTTGTTTATTTTCTTCCTAACCACCTTACTCGGAGATTTTTTGATATCTCCGGAAGAGAATCTTTCCTTTCTTCCTGCCTGTTTATTTCTGAAATCGGTGCTGATTTAGCTTCCGATTTTCTGGAGGAAAGATTAGCGACTATTTTTGATAAGCAGCTTACTCCTGACTTATCCAACTTTTTTTTAATGAGTAGGCAAGTAAACTCTATGAGTCTGGGTAAACTCCTTTTCTTTGCGCAAACCTTCAAAAACGATTTAATCAAGGGGTTAGGAAAGGAGGGTGTACAAATTTTTGATCAGCCTTCTATCGCTCAGTTTTTAGATAACACAGGGGCTAACTTTCTTTCCGCTGCTAGTGATCAGGTTTCAATAGAGAATTTGCAAGCTTTTTTTAGGGCATTTATTTATTTAGATGGCACAAGCGCCATTCCAATTGAATTAACCCAGGAAGAAGTTCACTCATTTAGCCAGTTGCCAAAAGAGCAGCTTGATTTCTTGTTGCAATTAGCCACTTCTGAGAAGTATCAAGTTATATTAGAAAGGGAGGGTACTTTTCATTTTGCTATTCAAGAATATTTGACCGAGTGGAATGATTTGAAAAGATGGGTTGCCAATGAAGAGACCTCTTTTAAGCAATACAAACTGCTAGAGATTTTAGCTACAGATTACTTCAATGGTTCAGGTACCCTACTAAATAAAGAGCAAATTGATCAGGCGACTTCGCTAAAAGATGAAATTTTCTCTACCTACAATTGGGAGAAGAAGTATAATGTAGACAAAGAATTGATTTCTAGCTACCTATTGCTTTCTCAAAACCAGTTGGAAGAATTGCTCAAGACGCAGCAGAAGAAGCGGGCTAGTTTATTGAAAAATTCCGTTCGAATTAGTATAGCAGTTAGTATTGCCTTCCTGTTATCCTCTTTCACTGCGCTATTGGCTTATTTAGAACGAAATTCAGCCGTAATACAACAGGAACTCGCCATTCAGTCAAAAGAAGAAGCTGTAGAAGCTCAGAAGCAAGCAGAGCAGGAGCGGAAGGAAGCAGTCTCAGCTAGAGAAAATGAGAAATCAGCACTAAAAGTGGCAGAAGGCGAACGCTTACTAGCTATAAGCGCGCAGGGAGAAGCTGAAGTGCAACGTGGCAAGGCGGTAGAGTCGTTGATTTTGGCTAAGAAATCAGAGCAAGAAGCATCTAATGCAAAAGATGTGGCTCTGAAAAATGAAAAATTGGCCAATGATGCCACAATTGATGCAAAAAACAATTTTGAGAAGAGTGAAAGGCTCAGGAACCAGCAAGAAGCTAGAGCCACTGCCTTGGAAGCCTTGGGCTTTTTTGCTAACCGGGATTTTGCAAGAGGCATAGATATGGTGAAAGGTGCCTACCAAAAAAATCTCAGCAATGGTGGTTTTCCGTTACAATCGGACATTTTTAATGCCTTGCTCAATGGTCTTAATTCTTCCAAAGTAGCACAGATGGATATGGAACTGGAATTTCCAGCCAAGCTGCTTGCCTTGTCGAAGAATAAAGACAAACTAGCTGTGTATACCATAAATGGTGAGCTCCGTATGTACGCTACCCAGCCAAACTTGACAGAAAAAGCCGTCATCAAAACAGGTTACATTAAATCTTTCGAATTTTTAAGTGACACCGAAATCATAGGTACAGATATTAAGGGCGCGCTATTTTTAATCGATCTGAAGACGGCAACAATCGGTGACTTGGCAACCAAATTACCGGTAAGCCAGATCAAGGGATTTTTCAAGGCATTTGGTTCAGCCAACATTTGGATTGCTAAGCAATCAGACGGCAGCACTGTTTTTTACCAATATGATGAAACGAAAGGATTTGTGGCCTTGAAGGACGATAAGGCCAAGTTGCTTGAGAGTGAACTCTATAAGCCCATGTTTTGGATAGAAGGCAGTGAGTTTTACAAGTCCAATTTGGCTACAGGAATTCCCGAATTGGTGGTGAAAGCGTCAAGTCCCATTCACAGTGCCACTTGGTCGGTAGTCCATTCACGTTGGATATTGGGATTAGAAAACGGAAATATTTGGGGTGTTGACCCTGCCAAACAAAAGACCACAGAGACTTTCACAATACACAGCTCGAAAGTAAGCCAATTGGTTACCATGCCTTATGCCCATGGGACTGAGTTGATGTTGAGTACTGGCTTTGATGGGGGCTTGATATTCTTTGTTTTTGACAAAGATATTCCGCTGTCTGCTAGTGCATCTTCTAGAATTAAGTTTCAAGGACACCGAAGCTGGATTACTGGATTCACCATCGATGAAAAAAAGAAAATAGCCTATTCCATAAGCAACGATCGAACAATCAAGGTCTGGCCTTTGGAAATTAATGAATTACTTCAAAAATAATCGCAGTACCCTACAAGGAACTTATACCCCATGAAAAATACCCTCAGTGTCCTCTTTCTATTCTTTTTGATGGTATGCAGCGCCCCTGCTTTTGCTCAAAATGGAACATGCAATGTCAATACTATAGAAATTAGTACAGATAGCTATGAAATCGGTGACTTTGCCAGCGTTAAAAGAAACCTCGAACTCTGCGTACAAAACCAAAGCTTTGGTAATTCATTGGAACTCAACAAGGCGAGAGAATTACTTGCACTAACAGCTATCGTGGAAGACAGGTTGGACGATGCCAAATTGTACATCGAACAAATCGTCAGCTCCAACATTAACTTTGTATCTAGCTACAGAAATATCGTTTTTGATGATATTTTTGATGCGGTAAAAAGAGAGAATGTTGGCGTAACAGTCAGTTCGGTTTCCAAAAAAGCAGAAGATCTCAATACTGCACCTGCTACGGTTAAACTGGTGACTCAAGATGAAATTAAAGATCGTGGGTATAAAGATTTGATTGACTTGTTGAGTGACCTGCCTGGATTTGATATCAGTAAGACCTTTTCAGTTACTTATGCCAATATCTACCAAATGGGTTTTCGTCAGGAAAATTCGGAGCGAACGCTATTTATGGTCGATGGAATCGAAGAGAATGACCTCTGGTTAAACTGGGCCTACATTTCAAGACAGTATCCTTTGTCCAACATCAAGGCAGTGGAAATTTTGTACGGCCCTTCCTCTACTATGTACGGTCCAAGGGCCTTTATCGGTACCATCAACGTGATTACCTATTCACCGAAAGAGGTTCCTGAGGATCATTTGTTGAAAGGAAAAAATAGCAAGACTAAGCCCAAAAGTTTTTACGCACATGGCCAGTCACAAGTGGGTGATTTCAATACCTATTCTTCAGATTTGACCATGGGCCTACGCGGAAAAGCCGCCGCTTTGCAAGTTTCAGGGAGTATTTACCGATCTGATGAACACAACTTGTCTTCTACCGAATTTTATAATTATTCTTCAGACGACATAAATAATCTGATTTATACGAAAATGAATTTGTCAGGGAAAGCGGGTGTCTATTCCTTTGAAGACTACATGAAGAAGTTTAGCCTTCCAGCAACCCATCCCTATTATACAGTGAACAAGAATGCTACCACCGGGCTTATCACCAGCATGAACCTGACGACGGCGGGAATTAATCAAGCAAGGAGACTAGATAGCACTGCTTATGCGGGTAGGGTAAATGGAGCGCCAATAGGTTATTCGAATCATTCCAACGATTACTTTTTCTCAGCAAAGTTGACAGTAGATAACTTTCTATTAGGCGTCAGACACTGGAAAACAACAGAAGGTTTTGGTTTTTACCAGGATATTGATGTAGCAGGTTCTAGAAATGGATCCGTTTGGTCCCCCGAAAACACTACGGTATATGCACAGTATGATCGCCAAGTGAATGAAAAAATAAGTATTTCCAACCTGTCCAACTTTGCCTTACACCGCCTTGGTAAAGAATCTAACCGGGTCAATTTTATTGCTTTTGGAGATCCTAGAGCCAACTTGCACCTTGCACATTTGGTGAATCCAACCGAGTTGATTCCTAGTATTAAAACCGAACTTCGAGACAAAGACCAATACGGATCAGAAATCGTGGAGAGTTTGAGTTACTCTATGATGAAAAATGGTTGGAGAAATAGGTATTACTACTATGAGGCTCAGCAGTTTAGAAACGAAACTCGACTATTCTATGAGGGGGAAAAGCTGAAGCTTTCTTCGGGAATTGACCTTAGAAGTACTTTAACTCAAGGGGATTACTTGATTTACATGGATTACAATTCCAACTTTCCCGATACAAAAGCTTACAAAGATAAACAAGCCGAGGTTTCCTTAGCTAGAGAAAAAGGAATCGTTTTGGACCAGGCAGAGGGAAGTAACATGTTCTCAATTATAGACGTGGGGGTGTTTACACAAGTAACCTACAACTTTGGGGATAAGATTTTCTTGAGCGGTGGTAACCGTATTGACTACAACAGAATCAGAAGATCTGGTGGTTATGGACTTGTTTTTAGCCCTCGCTTGTCTGCCATTTATAACACGGAGTTTACCACGTTCAAATTTAATTATTCGAGAGGTCTTCAAAACGTATCACAGTTCACTAAATATTCAACTGGAGGAGGTAGAGTACCTAATACTGAATTAGAAACCGAATCCATTAACTTCATTAATCTCGAGTATTTGGGCCATTTCGGAAATGGGAGTTTGGGTTGGGAAGTCAACGCCTTCGGATACATCATTGATGGTGCAGTGGCCTCTGGGGTAATCAACGGAGTGCGAAAAAATTACAACGCAGGGGAATACCGCAACGTAGGCTTGATGTCAGGTTTTTATTACAAGCCTAAATCCAAAGATTGGAACATTCAATTGAACCATACCTATTTTAAGCCAGAGCAAATCAGCTCCACCTTTGTGGAACTTACTGACCCAGTGCGTCTTGGAGATATTGCTAGTCACCGTATCAATCTTTCCATAACCAAACAAACGCATATAGGACCAATTAGCAACGTGCTGAACCTTAGGGCCAACTATGTTAGTGAGCGGCCAATAGGTGTAGGAACAACCCAGCCCACCAATCCAGGAGTAGGGGACACAGGAATTATTCCTGCCTATTTACTACTTAATGGAAACATTGGTTTCAAAATACAATCACTTCCTATGCTTCGATTGGATCTTAGCGTTGAAAACATCCTCAATAAGAATATTCTTGACAACAATAATCCAGAATACTACCATCCAGGACCAAGAGAAGCTTCGGGATCTTTTAACCTACCAAGTGATGTGCCGGGTAGATCCTATGGCGATCGAAATATACCTTACTTCACACAAAGACCTCGATTCTTAATGCTCAGATTGAGTTTTTCTATTTAAAAAATGGGAAAATCAAAAGGCAAATACTTTCTTATTGGAATGATCTTGCTATCTCTAGCTTTAGGGATATTCATTTCATACTTTTTTGTTTTTGTCAACGCGCTCTTCATTAGCGAAATCGGCACATCAAAGCTACCCATGGCTTACCTGACCTCAGGTATTGGAGGCTTGTTCATAACTTGGGCGTTTAATTCTGCTGAGAAAAAATGGGGCTTTGCCAAAGCATCTACCGTTTTCGGTTTGTTCTTTGCCCTAGTTATGTTTCTTATCTGGTACGCTTACATACAGGGTTTATACTTGTATTATGTCGTATTTTTTGCTTACGCTTGGTTTTGGGTGTCCTCCAATTTCACCGCTTTGGTCTTCTGGAAACTTCCATCCAACATCTTCAACCTCGAGGAGAATAAGAAGTACAACGGGATTATCAGCTCTGGGGAAGGAATTTCTGCCATCATCTCCTACCTATCAGTACCCGCGCTACTTACCTTAGATTTTTTTACGCGTGATAAGTTCTTGCTAATCTCTTTTATGGGCATTCTCGCATTTTCTGGAATCACCTATTTTCTTGGGAGAGGCATTGTTGTTAAGGCTCCGGTCAAAAATGTAGCCGACAACCAAGTATCGAGTGACAGTAATAAAAATTTGGTAAAAGAACGATACTTTCAACTCATTTTTCTTTCTATTCTCCTATCAGTTGTCATCCAGTTTGTGATTGATTTTTGCCTCATGGAGGTTTCGGCTAACCAAATGTCTGATCCACTCGAATTGGCAAAATATTTCTCTTTCATATTTGGAGGAATGCGGGTGCTTGAATTGATTCTCAAATCATTTGTCTCTAAATTTTTGATAAAAGAATATGGCGTATTTATCAGTTTATCGAGCTTAATTTTTGCCTTAGGTTTCACCACGATTATCGGCATTTCCACCTATTTTACTGGCTACCTAGGCTTGATTCTTATCGTAGCCTCGCTTGGTAAGGTATTTGAACGATCCTTATACCGTTCGTTGTATGCACCAACGATCAATCTACTATACCAAGCTTACCCGATGGCGAAGCGCTCTCTTACTCAAAATTATGCAGATGGTTTTGGTAGAACCTTTGGCCAATTGGTAGCTGCTGTATTTATTTTTGGTATTTCCTTCATTGCGGGCTTTGAATTAAAAGTGCTTTCGCTTTTGGTTCTTGTTTTGGTGGTATTGATTGTCTGGCTTTTCGTTTCTAAGAAATTAATCTTCTATTACCGAGAAGAACTCTTTAACATTCTAAAAGGATTAAACGTCACTACATCGAGTCAGGGAGCCACTGACGCTGATAAAAGAGAAAGTAATGTATTCGCTTTGGAAGTAGACCCTGTTAAGCACCTGATACAGCTCACTAAGCAGCTGCTGATGCATGAGTATTCTGGGATCCAGTCCTCCAAAAATCTACCAGTTTCCCATTCCTCTTTGTCCTTAGACATGGAAACGAACCAAGTAGTGTCTATCACTGAAGAGGTGATCGCAACTGCTTTGGCTTGCAATTCTACTCAGCTCCTTAAAATTTTAGACCAGTTAGGGGAAATAAACAAAACGCAGCCAAGCCATAGCCGCTTGATTGAACTAATTGAACTATTTCTTCAAGCCACACTTATCCAAAAATCTACGCATTTCAGCTTCTACAATTCCCAGAAAAAGCTAAAGGCCGTAGACTTTCTTCACACTACAGTCATTCAGCATTTGGTGAAAAAGCAGGTGCAAGATCTTGACAATCAGGACTACTATTTCTTGTTAGAAGAGCGTATTCAAAAATATACGTACCTCCTCAATTGTTACAAAGATATAGGGAAAACCTATCCTATATTGGGTAAGTTGCTGCTCTCCGAGACAAAGGCGGCCAAAAACGACATACTTTTCTGCTTGTCCTTCAAGCATGATCCTGTTACCCTCAACCAGATTGTAACGATGATCAATCAAGGAGGGGATAAGTCCCAAGAGTTGATTTCTTTGGAACTATTGGAATTGATCCTTGAAGAGCAGGAAAAAAAATGGGTGCTTCCTATTTTTAAAGAAAATACCCCAGAAAAAATTCTTAATAAGCTTGCGAGTGATTTTCCTCAAGTATTGTTGGGACAAGAAAAAAGATTACTCTCTCTTGTTACCTCTTACAATCTTGACATACCTGAGCTGATCAAGTCCCAAGCATTACTTGCTTTGCATCGCGATTTTCCTAGCCAGGCAAATCAAGGACTTTTGAATAGCCTTAAAAAGAGCAACCTGCGTTTGGCTCAATTGGCAACAGCCAACAGTACTGAGGAGGTTCAGGTGGAAAATGGCCAATCCGAAATCCTTCCATCGGCTCCTTTTGGGTTGCATCTCAAAAATGAATTGCTTCGCTACCAAGCTTCTGAGGAACTTACTTCCGTGCATCATTTTTATTGGATGAACGCTACCCATCAAACGGGTGGTGATGCCGCAGAAAATACCAGATTGAAATCGGTTTATAGAACCTTATTTCCTGCCGTTTTTCCTATGGAAAAGCTTAATTGGCTAGATCAGCAGCTTTAAATAGGAAAGGTGATCACAAAAAAAAAGCCCGGAAATTTCCTGGGCTTTTTTTATGCAGAGAGTGGGGGATTCGAACCCCCGGTACAGTATAACCCGTACGACAGTTTAGCAAACTGTTGGTTTCAGCCACTCACCCAACTCTCTAATCCGTGTTGGCACCTGAAGAAAATTGATTTCTTCCACCAAGATGTTGCAAATATAAGCCAATTGAAAAGATTTTTACAAGGGCAATTTCATAATCAAGTGCCAGAATCAACAAAAACCAATTAATTCATTGACTATCAAATCATATACTTTAACCTATCGCTAGCCTTAGTAAGCCATAAGTAGTAAATGATTTGGTACAAGTAGCTCTGATTTTACCGGCTTCCTGAGGCTAGCATGTTAAGGTTTCAAAATCTTTAACCCCACCGCCTCAATTCCCACTAATTCAGCCTGACGCATGTACTGTAGAAAAATAACTTCGGTTGCTTTTGTTGGAATAGAGAAGGGGAGTGTGTCGTAAGCGGTGAAAGTGTTTCCAAATCCCTGTCCGATGGGCTTACCCGTTTGTCGATCAAAAATGGGTATATTATAAACACTATCAAATAGGACCAGCCTACTCGAATCTCGAACGATCAATTTGAGGTAGCAATTTGAAAAGGGATATTCCTCGGTATACCGTATCCCAACAACTGCCTTGCCTCTAAGCGAATCTAATGTGGCGAGATCAAAAGAAATAGAGTCCGTTTCTTGCCAGCTATTTGCGTCAAATGAATGGTATTCCTCATACATCCGATCTTTTCCGCAAGAAAACAGCAAAAGAACTAGTCCAAGAAGTGTCACTTGGTAGATTTTAGTCATTTCCTTCCGCACCACTTGGTCCTTGATTGATTCTTGGAGGAAACCTTTTTGGCGCTTCCGATGAATTGTCCGCAGGCCTAGGTGCAGTTGGTTCTCCTTTAGGTACCGATGCATCCGATGGACCTGCATTAAAGTTAGGTCGTGGCTTGTTTTTATGCTTTTTACGCTTGTCTCCTTGTCTAGGAGAGGAGTTAGCATCTGCAGGCCTATTTTGTGGCGTAGCAGCTTGTTGTTGTTCTCCAGTTTTAGGAGCTTGGCTATCAGGTCGAGGAGCCTGGTTCTGATTAACGCGAATCGCATTTCCCTCTGTAGGCCGCTTTTTTTTCTTTTTCTTTTTGGAAAATTTCTTATCCAGCAACTCCAACTCACGAGTAGATTGTGCCGCTAGATCTTCCGCCTCAGTGGATTGATCCACTTGGAGACTAAAAACTTTCTCTCCTTGCTCATTCAGGGCCTGGATTTCGCGTACTCGCTCACAGCTGATGCTGATCCAGTCGTTGTCATGGTTGTAATTGAACCACATCAACTTTCTGAAAATATCTGTTTTCTGTAATTTAGCAGGACCCTGTTCCGTTAGGAGCGGCTTTTCCACCTGCGGGATGTCCTTGATGGCGTCCATATAGGTATCAAGCTCGTAGTTGAGGCAACATTTCAAACGCCCACATTGGCCACTCAACTTTCCAGGATTGAGCGAGAGGTTTTGGTAGCGCGCAGCAGAAGTGGTTACATTTTTAAAGTCTACCAGCCAGGTAGAGCAACACAATTCTCTGCCACAGACTCCTATGCCACCCAATCTTCCCGCTTCTTGACGCAAACTTATTTGCCGCATTTCTACGCGTACCTTAAACTCTCCAGCAAGAGATTTGATCAACTCTCTAAAGTCAATTCGATCTTCTGCTGAATAATAAAAGGTGGCTTTGGAATTATCTGCCTGAAATTCCACATCGGACATTTTCATGTTTAGTCCGTATTCGTCTACAATTTGCTTGCATCTGTACAGGGTTGGAATTTCTCTTGCTTTGGATTCCTCCCATTTCTCCATATCCTTCTGCGTAGCTACACGATAGATTCGAGTGATATTATCATCGTTTCTTACTTTTCGCTTTTGCATTTGGAGTCGTACCAACTCACCCTGTAGAGATACATGACCAATATGGTGCCCACTAGGCACATCAACGACTACGGGATCTCCCGTGTTGAGCGAGAGGTAATCCACATTTCTGAAGTACTCTTTTCTTCCGCCTTTAAATTTGATTTCTACAATATCAAACTGATCCAGCTGGGGGATACCCATCTGGGTAAGCCAGTCAAAAGAATTCATTTTATTGCAATCACTCGTGCCGCAGGTGCCATTGTTTTGGCATCCTCCAGTACCTCCTGAGGAGGTGGAGCATGAACTACATCCAGACATATCTAATTTTTACAGGGCTTTCGCCTCTAAATCCAATTATTTAATTCCTAATCTTAAAATATCTTGGCCTATATCTTTTCGAAAATAAGCTTTTTGCCAAGATACTTTTTCAATTGTTCCATAAGCCGCAGCCAATGCCTCTTCCAAATTATTCCCCATCCCAGTTACGGCAAGGACACGCCCACCCGAATTCACTAACGAACCTGATTCATTACGCGCTGTACCAGCGTGAAAAAGGACAGTTCCAATACGCTCTCCAGGAATGGAAATTGAAAATCCCTTTTCATACTCTTCTGGATATCCACCGCTAACCATGACTACAGTAGCACAGGTTTTCGAAGATAGCTGAAGCGTATAGCTTTCGAGTGAACCGCCAGCTATGGCTGCAAGCAAATCTACAAAATCACTTTCAATCCGAGGTAGGACAGCCTCTGTTTCTGGGTCACCCATGCGCACATTGTACTCAATCACATAGGGATTGCCATCTGTATTCATCAACCCAATAAACAAAAACCCTTTGAAGGGGATTCCTTCTTTCTCTAAACCTTGTATAGTAGGTATTACAATGCGCTCTTCCACCTTGCTCAAAAAAGCCGCATCTGCAAAAGGAACAGGGCTTATCGCTCCCATACCGCCTGTATTTAATCCAGTATCTCCTTCACCAATTCGTTTGTAATCTTTGGCCTCAGGCAAAATTTTATAATTCTCTCCATCCGTAGCCACAAAAACTGAAAGCTCTATGCCGGTCAAGAATTCTTCAACAACTACTTTAGAAGAGGCTTCTCCAAATTTTGCATCTACCAGCATTTCTTTGAGTGAGATTTTTGCTTCTTCTAAATTTTCACAAATCAACACTCCTTTGCCAGCAGCTAAACCATCTGCTTTCAAGACGATGGGCAAGGATTGCCGCTCCAAATAAGCAAGCCCTTCCTCGAGTTGATCGGTATGAAAAGTGGCATAAGCTGCAGTAGGAACGCCATTACGGAGCATAAACTGCTTGGAGAAATCTTTACTTCCCTCAAGTGTAGCTCCTAGTTGTGAAGGCCCAACAATCGGGAGATGCTCCAATCCTTGCTGTGCATGAAGGTAATCGACCAATCCTTTCACCAAAGGCTCTTCAGGTCCAATGACCAGTAGATTGATGGCATGGGTTTGAATAAATTCATGGATACCTAGAAAATCTGTTGCCCCAAGTGGGACATTGATTGCGATTTCGGCCGTTCCTGGATTCCCAGGTGCTACAAAAAGTTGGTTGCAGCGAGGACTTTGCACAATCTTCCAAGCAAATGCGTGCTCTCTTCCCCCGCTTCCTAGTAAAAGAATATTCATGGACTCGTGTTTATTTTAATTGGCGTGTTCTGAGATAAACTTGATTCGGTACACACGGAGTTCTTCCTCCGTAAAATCTTCTCCTTCGAGCTCATCCAAAGCAGCCTTTATATGATCTGTTTCTGCATGCATGAAGTAATCGAGGAGAATTTCCTCTCGCTCATCATCCATGATGCGGTGTATGTAATAGTCTATATTTAATTTGGTTCCACTGTAGGTGATCTGTTCAATTTCTTGCAGCAAGTCAATCAAAGAAAGATTGAGGTTTTGAGCAATTTCTTCCAGCTTAATTTTTCGATCGATTTGCTGAATGATGGAAATTTTAACTTTAGATCGAGTTCCGGAGGTCTTAATCAGTACCTCTGAAGCTGTTTCTAACTCATTTTCGGCTACATAATTTTGGATAACCTGCAGAAAAGAGGTTCCAAACTTTTCTACTTTTCCCATTCCTACCCCATTAATTTGGGAAAGTTCTTCTTTGGTAGTGGGATAAACTGTTGCCATCTCCTCAAGGGAAGGGTCTTGGAAAATCACGTAAGGTGGTAGCCCTCTTGTTTTTGCTACGCGCTTTCGTTCAATCTTTAAAAGCTCAAATAATTTTTCATCATAGCCTTGGGCCGATTGCAACTGCTCTTCTTCTACCTCATCTTGTCCAAGCTTCTCGAAGTCCTGATCTTTATAAAGATCAATTAAGTAGGGGTCTTCCAAAAATTTCACTCCCTTGGGGGTTAATTTTAGGAGGCCATAATTCTCAATGTCTTTTTCTAGCAGGGCAGCGATCATTCCTTGGCGAATTACTGAGGTCCAATGTCTCTCATTTTCCTCCTTGCCTTTTCCAAAAACTGGCAATATATCGTGCTGATAACTAATGATATAGTCATCTTTTTCTCCTAAAATCACCTTAACCAAATGTTCAATACCAAAACGCTCTTGGGTTTGCTTCACTGCCTCTAGGGCAATGCCAAGGACTTGTAC